>Ga0073936_10002005_pt1 | contig 30783 bp, 26 predicted proteins | sample AliMusrvi5mmetaG_FD_87041 | JGI IMG/M metagenome (GOLD analysis project Ga0073936, IMG submission 87041) | Freshwater lake bacterial and archeal communities from Alinen Mustajarvi, Finland, to study Microbial Dark Matter (Phase II) - Alinen... | ecosystem: Environmental > Aquatic > Freshwater >...
CCGGCGAGGCTCCATTCGCCACCGGCGCCGAAGGTGGAATCGACGATCTCTTCGGCCGATTTTGCAATGTCGGCATCGGGCATAACGGTGATCTGGTTTCTGCCGCCACCGATAGTCATGACGCGCTTGCCGCACAGCGCAGCCTGATGCTGCACGTCGCGCGCGGAGGCCGAGGAACCGGCGAAGGCAACGGCGCGGACGAGAGGGTTTGCGATCAGCGCGGCGGGCACGTCGATGGCTCCGTGGAGCACGTTGAACACGCCCTTCGGCAGGCCGGCTTCGTCGATCAATTCGGCTAGGCGAACGGCGGTTTGCGGTACCTTTTCCGAGGGCTTGAGGATGAAGCTGTTGCCGCAGGCGATGGCGATGGGAAACATGGAGAGCGGCAGCAGCGCGGGATGCTGAAAGGGAGTGATGCCGACGCAGACGCCGGAGGGTTGGCGCAGCGAGTAGCGGTCGATTCCTTTGGAGATATTTTCGGTGGATTCAGCGGCGATGAGCGCGGGAGCGGCGCAGGCCTCGTCGATTCGCTGCATGCCGCGGCGTAGTTCGTGGCGGGCCTCTTCCAATGTCTGGCCGCTCTCTTCGCAGATGGAGCGCGCCAGCGCGCTGAGGTTTTGTTCGACCAGTGTCTTGAAACGGAGCAGGACTTGGATGCGTTCGGCGGCGGGCACTTCGCGCCATTGCAGGAAGGCCTGGTGCGCGGCCACGGCAGTGCGGGCCACGTCGGACTGGTCAGCGAACAAAACGTGGGCGATGACTTTGCCGGTGGCGGGGTTGGTGACGGGGGCGGATTGGCGGTCGGGCGGATCTTCCCAGCGGCCATTGATGAACAAGCGCAGCGCGGGCACATTGCTGTGGGGAACGAAGAGAAGTTGACCTTGCGGCGATGACATGACTTCCATTCATGATACAGGCAACGCGGTGTTGAACGTGGGAGTTAGAATCTAGTGTCACGCGAAGTGCGGCATCGATTTCTTGCATGAATGAAATTCTGCCTATGATTCTGTCGATTTCACCGGTATGCACTGTTGCCAGGTTGTCGGTCATAATCACGGAATCGGTGAGCAAGCCGGTCTGACTTACTTCCGGCTTGGTTAGCGTGAGCAGCACTCTGCTTTTGTGACCTGCCCTAGCCAGATTGCTTGTTATTAACGCGACAATCACCTGTGCTAAATTCGTGCCCAAATGATTTGATTGGACAACCAACGCAGGCCGGCGTTTCGCAGTACGAAGGCTTGAGTCCGGAAACAAGACCAGGACTACGTCACCGCGGCGGCAAGTCATCGTACACACTCATTTCAGGGCTTTCCCAATCTTCGACAAAAGTGGCAAGCCTGTGCCGCAGGTCCGAAGCTTGCTGCGCATCAATTCCGCGTTCGCGCAGATCTACTTCAAGCGGCGGCTGAATCCATGTGACGATGACGCGTGAGCCTTCCGCCTCAGCGATGGGCTCCGCGAGTTCCACTCTGCCGTTGCGGTAAACGCCTTCTACCGGCTTCACCATGCTTTCATTATGACGCAGTAAGCGGGCAGGAACTTACCGCGCAGCTGCGGTGTCTACTTCGATGGGTGGAGGTAAACAACGATGTTTGAACAATCGGTGGTTGAGACACGCGGGGCAGCGAAGCCTTACATGCTGCTGGCGATGACGGGACAATTTGTAGCAGCGGGGATTCTGTTGGTGATCCCGCTGATGCATCCAGAGGTGCTGAATGCTCCTCGCAGGTTTATCGGCGTAGTGCTCCATACTTCGGAACCCGTGGAACAGGTGGAGGTGAAGCCTCGGGCAGCATCCGGCGCGCCGAGCTCGGGTGGGCCCTCGATGCCCATGAGACAGGCAAAGCCATTCCAAGCGCCGAATCATATTCCGACCGGCATCGCGAATGTGATCGATGAGCCTGGAGCGATCGATACAGCGGCCCTTTCCAGGTATTCATCGGTACCGGGCAACGGTCCGGGAGTTCTCTTCAGCATTGGTACTGGTGTCATCACCACTGCACCTCCGGCTCCTGCATTAGCAAGAGAGATCGTGAAGACCGAGGCGCCACCGCCAGTAAAAGTAGTACGTATGAGCCAGGGCGTACAGGAAGCCAAGATGCTGCACCGAGTAATCCCCACGTATCCGCCGCTCGCCAAAGCCGCACGGATTCAGGGACAGGTGAAGCTGGAGGGCGTCATCTCACGCGACGGACTGATCCAGCAGCTGCGCGTGGTCAGCGGTCATCCACTACTTGTTCAGGCCGCACTCGACGCAGTGAAGCAGTGGCGCTACAGGCCAACGCTGCTGAACGGCGAACCGGTGGAAGTGATCTCGCCGATCGACGTGAACTTCATCCTCGCGAACTAAGCGCTCTCGGCCAACGAAAGCCGGCGGCGTTCCATGATGTTGATCCCCAGATAGAGCAAGGCAAAGAGGGCGCCGAGCCCCGCAACGATCTCCCACTTGTGGAGCAGAATGTACCCCCCGGCGCCCTCGCCCAATTGCGAGCCAAGGTAAGCCAGAACGAAGTAGCGCGGGATGCGCGCAGCAAGTACGGTGAGCAAATAACTCACCGGACTGATGCCCATGGCGCCAGCACTGATGACGAAGAGCTTCATCGGCATCGGAATGGGAGAGATGGCCGGCACGAAGACGGTGATGAGCCCGTAGTGCTGGAACCATTCGCGGAACAACTTGCCGCGGCCGGTGGCAGTGTGGCGGTCGAGATAGGCTTTGCCGCCCTTGCGGGCGATGTAGAACAGCACCATGCTTCCAACCGCGGAGCCGATGCTGGCAAGCGTGGCGGCGAAGTAGGCGGCTTTACGGTCCGTGGCGGCGATCACCAGCAGCAGCGCGTCGACCGCGGCGGGCAGAGGAATACCGGCCGAGTCAAGCACCGCTAGCAGGAAGATACCCCAGGGACCCCATGCAGAGAGGGTTTTAACGAAGGTGCGCAATTACCTATTTTAGCGCGTTCACCCGCTCCATCAACTGGGCTTCGTCTAAAATTTCGATTCCAAGTGATTTTGCTTTGTCGAGCTTGGAACCGGCCTTTTCGCCGGCCACAAGATAGTTGGTTTTCTTGGTGACCGAGTCGGTGACTTTGCCTCCGGCCTCTTCGATGATCTTCTTCGCATCTTCGCGCGAAAGCGTGGGCAAGGTGCCGGTGATTACGAAGGTGCTGCCTGCCAGTGCGCCACCAGTGCGCTCCACCTTTTGATGGGTGAAAACGAGGCCCGCGGCGCGCAGGCGCTCCACCAGTTCCTGATTGCGTTCTTCGCGAAAGAAGGTATAGATGCTGTGCGCGACCTTGGGGCCGACCTCATCGGCGCGCTGGAGTGTATCGATATCGGATTGCGCGATGGTATCCATGCTGCCGAAGGCGTCGGCGATGATCTGCGCGGTGCGCTCGCCGACAAACGGGATGCCGAGTCCGCAGAGTACGCGCGGCAGCGGATGCGAGCGGCTGCGGGCGATGTTGGCGAGCAGAGTCTCGGCCGATTTCTTGCCCAGACGTTCGAGTTCGATCAGTTGTTCCAGGGCGAGATCGTAGAGATCTGCGACGCTTTTCACGAGCGAACGGTCGACCAGCTGATCGACGATGGCATCGCCCATGCCATCGATATCCATCACGCCGCGTTTGGCGAAGTGCAGGATCGATTCCTTCAGGCGGGCCGGGCAGTTGGTATTGATGCAGCGCGTGGCGGCTTCGCCCTCTTCGCGCACCACGTCGCCCTTGCAGACCGGGCAGTGCGTGGGCATCGTGAACGGGCGGCGGTCCGCTCCTTGCGAGATCACCTTCACTACTTTGGGAATCACGTCGCCGCTGCGCTCAATCACCACGCGATCACCAGCAGCGATGCCGAGCCGTTCAATCTCATCGATGTTGTGCAGCGTGGCGCGCGTGACGGTGACGCCGCTGACGAGCACCGGGCTCAGGTGCGCGACGGGCGTGAGGTTGCCAGTGCGGCCCACCTGCACTTCAATCGCCTCAACAGTGGTTTCGGCCTGGCGAGCAGGGTACTTGAAGGCGATGGCCCAGCGCGGGGCACGCGCCGTCCAGCCGAGCGTTTCCTGCTGCATGATGGAATCGACTTTGGCGACCACGCCATCGATCTCATAAGGCAGCGTGTCGCGCTTTTCCTCCCATTCGCGGATGAAGGCAAGCAGTTCGTCGAGATCGGCGCAACGGCGGCGCAGCGTGTTCACTTTGAAGCCGAAGCTGGAGAGCGCTTCGAGCGACACCCAGTGGCTGCCGAAGAACTGGCGTCCGCCGACGAGCAGGAAGTAGGTGTAGAAATCGAGCTGGCGGGCGGCGGTGACGGTGGGGTCAAGCATGCGCAGCGAGCCGGCGGCGGAGTTGCGTGGATTGGCGTAGCGCGGAAGTTCCTGCGCGTCGCGCTCGGCATTGAGGCGTTCGAAGGCCTGGTTGCTCATCAACACTTCGCCGCGCACTTCGAACTCCTTCAGATTTGACCTCACTTTCAACGGCAGCGAGCGAATGGTGCGGGCGTTTTCGGTGACGTCTTCGCCTTCCAGGCCATCGCCGCGGGTGATGGCCTGCACGAGCTGGCCGTCGCGGTAGTGGACGGCCATGGAGAGGCCGTCGAGCTTCAGTTCGGCGACATAGGCGAACGGCGCGCCGTTGAGCAGTTCGCGGACGCGCCGGTCGAAGTCGCGCAGTTCGCCTTCGTTGAGGGCGTTATCGAGGCTCAACATGGGCGAACTGTGCGCGGCTTTGACGAAGCCTTCACGCGGTTTGCCTCCTACGCGCTGGGTGGGCGAATCGGGCGTGATGAGTTCGGGATGCGCGGCTTCGAGGGCCTGCAAGGCGCGCGTTAGGGCGTCGTATTCGGCATCGGTGATCTCCGGCTGGTCCAGCACATAGTAGAGATGTTCGTGCCTCCGCAGCTGTGCGCGTAAAGATTCGATTTGGGCTTGGGTGTCGTTACTCATATACTGGTAGGTTGCGGAGTTTTTTATCTCTACTTATCAGAATACAACCCTTATCTACAATCCTCGCGCTGGAAGAGTCGTCAGAAATCCTGGTTTGATCCCCGGAATCGTACGGGCACTGCGGGCGACGGGCATCAACGTCTCTGAAGTGCCCACCACCGGACCAAGAACTGCGGGCACCATTGCGCGCGAGCGCATCGATGCGGGGTCGGACCTGATTCTGGTAGCGGGCGGCGACGGCACGGTGAACGAAGTGGTGGCGGGCATGGCGGGATCCACGGTACCCCTGGGAGTGATTCCGGCTGGCACGGCGAATGTGTTCGCCAATGAGATCGGGCTGTCTTCCAGGGTGGAGGCCGCTGCGCGCGAACTGACTGCGCTCGTGCCGGTGAGGATTTCGCTCGGCGCAGTGCGCAGGCCAAATGAACCGGCTAGGCATTTTCTGCTGATGGCCGGCGCAGGGCTGGATGCTTACATCGTTTATAACGTCAACACGAACCTGAAGGCGCGGGTGGGCATGATTGCGTACTGGCTGGCCGGCTTCGGACAGGTGGGCAAGCGGCTGCAGCAATTCGAGGCAACGGTGGATGGCCGCAGCATGCGGGCGAGCTTTGCGCTGATCAGCCGCGTACGCAACTACGGCGGCGACCTGGAGATTGCGCGCACGATTTCGCTGGTGGATGACAAGTTTGAAGTGGTGTTGTTTGAGAGCCCCAGTTCGTTCCGCTATCTGGTCTACTTCAGCGGCGTGCTGCTGAACATGCTGCCGCGGATCAACGGGGCGACGGTTTTGCATGCCACGAAGATCGAACTGTCGAATCTGCCCTCGGCGACGACCTTGCTGCAGATCGATGGCGAAACCGCAGGCGAACTGCCCGCGACGCTGGAGATCGTTCCCGACTCGCTGACCGTACTGATGCCGCGGCGTTACGTGGAGCGGTCGCGAAGCACGGTACGATAAGTCAACCATGGATAACGCAACCCATACGCTGACCGGTGCGATGCTGGCCCGCGTGGGCGTGGACCGCTGGTGTCCGCGCGCGGCGTGGCTGTTGATGATCGCTTCCAACCTGCCCGATGCCGATATCGTCACGCGGATAGAAGACAGCCTGACGTATCTCGACTATCACCGCCACCTGACGCATGCGGTAGCGATGTCGCCGCTGGTGGCGATCGCCACTGTACTGCTGGTGCGTGTGTTTTCGAAGGGCGCGTTCCCATATGTTCGCAGTTTCTTTGTGGCGTTGCTGGGCGTGTTCGCACACCTGGCGTTCGACGCCACGAACATGTACGGCATCCGGCTGGCGCTGCCGGGTTCGGCGAAGTGGTACGAACTCGATGCGCTGCCTGTGGTGGATCCGTGGATCATGGCTGTACTGCTGCTGGCCGTAGCGGCGCCGTTTTTATCGAGGCTGATTAATTCGGAGATTGGCAGCAAGGGCGGTCCGGGACGCGGCTGGGCGGCGTTTGCGCTGAGCTTTATTTTGCTCTATACAGGAGCCCGCGTAGTGCTGCATGGACGCGCAATTGCGGCGCTGGAATCGCGGATGTACCTGGGCGAGGAACCGCGGCTGGTGGCTGCGTGGCCCGCCCCGTTCAATCCCTTCCACTGGACCGGCTACGCGGAGGGCAAGAACTTTCAGACGCTTCATACTCTGGATTTGAATGAGGAGTTCGATCCTGTTGCTGGGCGTGTCTTTTATAAACCGGACAATACTGCGGCGCTCGACGCCGCGCGGAAGACCGTTACGATGGAACGGTTCTTTCACTTCGCGCAGTATCCGGTGTGGCGCATCGTGCCGCTGGCCGAACCGCAAGGCGCATTGCGCGTGCAGGCCGGGGACCTGCGGTTTGGCGCACCTCCGAACTTGAGATTCGTGGTCACGGTGGTGCTGGACCGGAACCTGCAGGTTCTCTCAGAGAAGTTCGAATTCGGGATCAGCCTCCGTCCGTAACGGATCGAAAGTCTCGCTGCCGCGAGAGATATCATGGTTAGCGATATGGATTTTCCACTCTTCATCAATGGCGAGCAGGTAGCCGGCGCATCGGAGCAGATCATCGAACTCCCTTACGACGGCTCTGCCGTGGCGCACGTTCAACAGGCGGCCAGGGAACAGGTGGACCAGGCGGTGGCCGCGGCGCGGGCGGCTGCTCCGGTGATGCGCGAGATGTCGCTGGACGAACGGTCGGCGATCCTGCGCAAGGCCTACACGCTATTGCTCGAGCAGCGCGAGGACATGGCGCTGGCGATCAGCTCCGAATGCGGCAAGCCCATAAAAGAAGCCCGGCTGGAGGTGGACCGGTCCGCACTGACGCTGCTGTTTTCAGCCGAAGAGGCGCATCGCCTGACTGGTGAAGTAGTGCCGATGGATGCGTCGCCCTATGGCAAGGGGCGCATGGCGATGACGGTGCGCGAGCCGCTGGGCGTGATCGCGGCGATTACCCCGTTCAACTTTCCATTGAACCTGGCGATGCACAAGATCGGTCCGGCCTTTGCGGCGGGCAACACGGTGGTGCACAAGCCGGCAAGCACCACGCCGATCAGCGGGTTGAAGATGGCGCGGATCTTCGAGCAGGCGGGCCTGCCCAAGGGCGCGCTGAATGTGATTCCGGGGCCGGGCGGCGTGATCGGCGATCTGCTGGTGCTGCACAAAGACGTGGCGATGATCACGTTCACGGGTAGCCCTGAGGTCGGCGTGCGGATGCGCGGTCTGGCGGGGCTGAAGCGCGTGACGCTCGAATTGGGCAACAATTCGGCGGTGATGATTGAGCCCGATGCGAATCTGGCCGAGGCTGTGGCGCGCTGCGTGGCCGGAAGCTTTGCGCATTCGGGGCAGGTTTGTATTTCGGTGCAGCGCATTTTCGTGCACGACAAGATTCGCAGCGAATTTCTGGAACGGATGGTGGAGACGGCGAGGAAGCTGGTGATCGGGCATCCGCACGATCCGGCGACCGACATCAGTTCACTCATCACCGTGAAGGAAGCCGAGCGCGTGGAGAGCTGGGTGGAAGAGGCTGTGGGCGCGGGCGCGAAGCTGCTGCTGGGCGGCAAGCGGCGGCGGGCGACGCTGGAGCCATCGATTCTTACCGATGTGCCGCTGACGGCTCCTCTGTTCTGCAAGGAGGCGTTCGGTCCGGTGGTGGGCGTGAACTCGTATTCGGATCTGGATGACGCCATCGGGATGGTGAACGCGTCCGATTATGGCCTGCAGGCGGGCATCTACACGAACAACCTGGAGAAAGCGTTCCGCGCGGCGCGCAAGGTGCACGTTGGCGGCTTCATGATCAACGAAGTGCCGCAGTGGCGCGTGGACCACATGCCGTACGGCGGCGTGAAGCTGAGCGGGACGGGCCGCGAGGGTCCGAAGTATGCGATTGAAGAGATGACCGAACCGAAACTGATCTGCTGGAAGGTGTGAGTCTGGCGAGACCATAAACAGCTCGAGCGCGACAGTTGCCTGCCGCGCCCGATTGGTTGGTTGTGATGTGATCGCTTAGAAGATGAGCTTCAGTGCGACCTGCAGACGGCGTGGAGCTCGGAAGCTGGAGATCTGTCCGAAGTTCGTTGCTGTGCTGTTGAGGCTGGCGAAACCTGACGGATTCACCGTGTTTAGCGGATTGAACGATTCGCCGCGAAGCTGGAGCTTCCAGGCGCCGTCGCTGGTGACGTTGAAGTTCTTCATCACCGAGGCATCCAGGTTGAAGAAGCCGGGGCCGAGTACCGTGTAACGGCCTGCGTTACCCGGACGGACGGTTCCCTGCGGCACCTGCGCAAAGCATGCCGTATTGAACCAGACCAAGCCCTGAGCAGTCGCCTGAGCAGAAGATCCATAATTGTGCGGAGCGCCCTTGTTCGGATCGCAGATCTGATCGGGACGCGCGCTGGACGGGCCGCCGTTGCCGATGCCCAAACCTGCGGGATCGACGCCTGAGGTGGTTACCGTGCTTGGCTGGCCGGTATAGGCCTGAATGATGCCGGTCATCTGCCAGCCGCCGAATGCGGTGGGCATCAGCCCATGGCCGCGCTTGAAGAACGGCAGGGTGTAGACGTAGTTGGCGGTCATCACCTGGCGGCGATCAAAGGGGGCAAGCCCATATTCGCCTTCATGCCAGTTGGAGGTGTTCTGCGGGGCGTTGCTGCGGTCGGAACCGTTGTCGGTGAGAACCTTGGACCAGGTGTAGGCCAGGCCGACCAGACCGGCAGAGCCGAAGCTCTTACGGGCATTCACTTGCAACGAATTGTAGTTCGAATCGAAGGCCGACTGAATGCTGCTGAAGGCATTGAAGCCCTTGTAGGGGCGGATTGCGTTAATGCGCGGCCAGTCCGCGGAGGTGAACACCGTATTGCCGTTGGGCAGGTGCAGGCCTGCAGCCAGAGCCGCGCCGGGCAACGGTTGGTTCATATCGACGACACCGAGCAGGTGAGTGCCCTTGGAGCCGAAGTAGCCGATGTCAACGATCAGGCCCATCGGCAACTGGCGCTGGATGCTCAAGCTCCACTGCTGCGTGTAAGGAGTGAGTGACGGAACCTGCGTACCTCGCGGGGCGAGCACGGAAGTGGCGTTCGGGCCAAGCGGGTTGATACCGGCCGTGCCCGAGGTCACATCAGTGAAACTTGCGTTGGTATAGGTAACGCTCGAAACATACGGCGGATTGGCAAACATGTTCTGCTCGTAGATTCCGAACAGGGTCGCATCGTGATAGATGCCATAACCGGTCCGGATGGCCGTCTTGCCGGTACCGAACGGATCCCAGGCGATACCGATGCGCGGGGCGAAGTTGTTGTAGTTATCGTTGGCGATTTTGCTGCCATAGGGCGAGTTCTTGCCAGCGATAATGATGCCGTTGGTCTGCCAGCCGGAGGTGCCTGGAACGACCGTGCCGTTCGTCACGTCGATCTTCGGAGCCTTGGTGGGGTCGTAGGCGGCAGGCGAGAAGTTGCTGAGGTTGCCGTTCGTTTCCGTCGGCTGTAGGAAGAGCGAGTAGCGGACGCCGGCGTAAACGGTCAGCCGTGCATTCACTTTCCAGTCGTCCTGGACGTAGAACTCATGCTGATTGGCCCAGATGTCGGGGGTTACGTCAGCGGATGCCTGTGTGAAGGTGCCGACGTTGCCAAGGAGAAAGTTGGCCCAGGCTTGCTGGAACGAAGTAGTGCCGCTCGGCAAACCGGCATTTAAGAAAGAGAATGTGCCGGTGGCATTGCCGTTGGCGTTTTCCGTCTTGTTGTAGCGGTTGCCCTGATAGCCAAACTTCACGGAGTGGCGGCCCTTGATCCAGGTCAGGTTGTCGAACCACGCATAGTTGCGGTTGTAGTCGACGTAAGGTCCGTTGCCTGTGATGCTGGACATGCCTGAAACGGCGAGGGTCGGAACAACTCCCAGCGGATTCGTGAAGGGCTCCTTGGGATTGATGTTGGGGCTATTCGTTTTCGCGGTGAGACCGGTCGGCGTGGTCAGGATCGCGCTCTGCGAGAAGTTAAAACCGACGTCGTTGATCAGCGAAGGCCGGATAAGATTGAGGGCGTGGCTGGCAACACCGCGTCCGGGAGAGTTGGTGGAAGTTGAGCCGCCGTTGGGGACGGCTGATCCGAGAAACAGGCCGCTCGGCTCCTGCGTCGGGATGTCATCGATGGTGACGCGTCCCCACACGCTGAACTTCTCAGAGAAGCTGTGATCGATACGGAACATCTCCTGCCGGCTGTTGAACACGGACTTGACGGGGAAGAATCCGCCAGTAGTTGCGGCGGTGGTGTTGGTATCAAGCAGCGGGAGCTTAGTGAAGATGTCTTTGAGATAAGCTGCCGAGTTGGGATGAATCTGACTGAGCGGGATCTGCGTTGTGGTGCCGGAACCAGCTGGGCAAATGCCGGCCGTGGTTGTGATGCAAACTGGTTGGATCATCTGGCCGGTGAGCATGCTTTTGGTGGGCAGCGTTGGATTGAATGTCGCATAATTGATGATTTTGCGCCACTCCTGAGAATAGAAGAAGAAGGTCTTGTTCTTGTTCTTGTTGTATCCGAACAGCGTGACCGGACCGCCGATGGTGAAACCGAAGTCGTTCCATCGCACCGGGGTAATGCGAGCTGTGCAGCTGCTGGTGAAGTTCGTGGTGCAGTTATGTAGCGGATCGGAGCTGTCGTACAGGTTCACTTTGTTCGCATTGTTGGTCCAGGTGTTGGCGTTCAAAATGTCGTTACGAAAGAACTCGTATGCGGAGCCATGGAACTTGCTGGTACCGCCCTTGGTGACGACGTTGATCTGGCCGCCGCCGGCTCGGCCGCTATCGGCCGTGTACAGGCTGCGCTCCACTTTGAACTGCGAAATCGCATCGACACTAGGGTAGGTTTGCAGAGTTGTATTGCTGCCGCGATCGACGTTGTCGGCGCCATCGACGGTCCAGTTGTTGGCCGACGTGCGCGCGCCGTTAACGGCAAAGGGAATAGTGTTCGTAGCGCCACCTGGCGCTGTGTTGCCCACGTAGAGTTCGTCGGCGGGGTTGCTGGCCACGCCGGGCATGAGGATCATCAACTGTTCGTAGTTGCGGGCGCCGAGGCCGAGTTCGGTGATCTGGCGGCCTTCAATGGTGGTGGCGCTGGCGGGTGTGCCGAGCTCGACCATGGCGGCTTCGGTTGTCACTTCGATGACATCGCTCGATGCGCCCACTTGCAGTTTCACGTTGATACGGAGATCGTCGGAAACGTTGAGGACAATATTCTTACGGTCTTCCGTCTTGAAGCCCGCGGCTTCGACTTTCACGGAATAGTTGCCAACCGGAATATAGGGCACGGCATAGGAGCCGGTGCCATCGGTGGTAACGGTGCGGACTACCTGGTTGCGGTCGGTATTGGTGATGGTGACCTTGGCGTTCGGAACGCTCGCACCACTTGGATCAAGGATCGATCCACCGATACTGCCGGAGATGTCTTGAGCGTTGACAGCCATAGCCCATGCCATGGCCAGCGCTAGAACGCTTACTACTTTGCGCATACGTACTCCCTAAAAGCAAGATTAAACAACGATGTGGCCATTATAGTAGCACGTCAACCCAACGGCGGCAATCGGGTCTTTGATTCCGATTCGGCTAACGGAACAGGAAGTCGAACAGGCTGGTCTTGGGCATACTGGCACGGGCCTGCATCGCGGCCTGCTGCGTATACCTCGCCTGCGTCAGTTCCGTGATGGCCTGCGTGACGTCGGCATCCTGCAGATTGCTGAGTTCGGACTTCAGCCGCACATCCTGATCGCTGGCGTAGTTCGTTGCGTCCTGTACCTGATTCTGGACCGTGCCATAAAATGCCAGCTTCGAATTCAGGAAGCTGGAGGCGGTGGTGACGTTGCCGATGGCTGTTCTGATACCGGCAGCGTCATTATTAGTGAGGGCGATCTGGAGCGCGTTGACGGCGCCAAAGACGTTGTTCTGGGGTGAGAGGTCGTCAAAGATCTCCTGGGCCGTTTTGGAGATGGAAAAGAGCGTGCCGCTCGGATGCTGCGCCTGGCGGGTGGCGGCCGAACCGCCGTAGGCACTGACCCCGTTGGGCTGGGTTGGATCGAGCGCGTAGGCGTTGTTCTGGTCGCTGTCGCCGCTGAAGATATGGCGCCCATCGACGACCGTATTGCTGATGGAGACCAGCCGGTCCATGAGGGTTGCCACTTCTCCGCCCAGAATCTTGTTGGCCTCGGCCGTCTGGGTTCCATTGGCGCCCTGCGTTCCCAGGACATTCACGCGATCGAGCAGCGTGGTGGCGTCACTGAGGGACTGTTCGGCGGTATCGACTTCGGTCTTCACGCGGCCCAGGTTGCTGGTGATCTGCGTATTGTGGGCGAGGTCGACCCGCACCTGGAGCAGTTGCGAGATCTCGTCGGGCGAATCCGAGGCGACCGCCACGCGCAAGCCGCTCGATAGTTGGCGCTGGGCCTTCTCCGAGCGCGCCTGGACCGTGGCAATATCGCTTAAAAACTTCTGTGTGGAGGCATCAATTCCGCTGGTCATTTTCTATTTGATTAATCCGATGACGGTGTCGGTCATGTCATTCAAAACGGTCAGCATCTTCGATGCCGCCTGGTAGCCGCGCTGCAGTTCGATCAAATGAGCAGCCTCTTCGTCGAGATTCACGCCGGAAACCTGCTCGCGGATCGCAACCGCCTGGTCCAGCAACTGTTGTCGCGCCTGGCTGTCACTTTTGGCGTTCGATAGATCACGCCCGACCTTTGCCGCCGTATTGCCATAAAACTCCGTGAACGAATAGCCGTTGATCTCCTTCGACGAACTGAGCGCCGAAAGATTCAGTGCGTTTCCATTACCACCGGGAGAGCCGGGCAGCGCGGCCGCCAATTGCGCAGGGCTCAAGGAGTTTACGCGCAAGGTTGCGGCAGCCCCCTGTGCGGGGTTGTAAGTGAAGAGGTCGGCGACCGGCGCGACACCGTTTTCATCCACGCCACCGCGCAGGATGTTGTTGACGCGATCGGCAAACGAACTGGCTAGCGTATTCAAATCGTTGGCATAAGAAGGATAGAGTGAGTTCTTCTCCTCCAACAATCCGCTCAGCTGGCCGCCGGTGATTTGTTTGGTAACGTCCGCTCCATCGGCATTGTTGATCTGGATTCCGCCATTGAGGAAGCCGGCACTGATTTGATATTGCGTGGACCCGAGCACCAGCGGCGTCTGTCCGCCCAGGTAGACGCTCACCGACCCATCGGGCTGATTGATCGCCGTGAAATTCCCGAGCTTCGACAGGTCTTCCAAGGCAGAATGCAGCTGCGTATCCAGGCCGGAATCGTTGGTGGAATTGATGTCGTCACGTAGCACTTTATTCAGCCCGGCGATCTGCCCGGCCAGCTTGTTGATTGCATCAACGGTGCTGCGAGCCTGTGTATCGAGAGAGGTAGAGGCTGTACCAAGATTTGCAGAAGCGGCATTGAGCGTCCCGGCAAATGCCTGCGCGCGGTCCAGCACCACCTGACGGCTGGAGGAATCATTGGGCGAGACCGTAAGCTGCGAAAAGCTGTCGAACAGGCTGCTCATCGCTCCGTTAATGCCGGAGCCATCGGTAACGGTGAAGATCTGTTCGATCTGGACCAGATCGGAGGCCTTCTGGTTTGAAGTGCCGAGCGCGCTCTGTTCGTTCCGGACGGCATTTTCCGCAAAGGTGTCTCGCGAAGAGAGCGTCTGGCCCGCCGATATGCCGCCCGGAAGTCCCTGCGCCGGATTAAACCGGTTCGAAACGATGACCTGTGTTTGCCTGGCATAGCCCGGAGTGGAAGCATTCGTCACGTTGTTCTGGACAACGTTCATGGAACGCTCTATCGCGCGCATCGACTCCGCGGTTGAAGCCAGGGCGCCAAAGAGACTACCCATAAATATCGATACCTCCGCTGCGCGGCATCTCCGCCGCGGGTGCGATCACGTCAAGCCAGTTGGAGGTGAGCCGTTCCCCTTCCAGCGCAAGGCGGCTGAGGTTTCTGATCTGCGCCTGCATGCCCGAAATGGCAGAGACGGTCGCGCTGCCCGGATTGTTGACGACGAGTTCGAATTGAATGGCGGCTTTTGAAAGTAGCGCGCACGCCTGCTGAGGAGAGGCCGAAACAAGGGCTTTGCCCGCCTGTTCCAGATAGCTCTCAAACGCGCGCACCGGGTTTTGGGAAGACATCTCTACCCCCGGAATAGTCGATCAACGAAAACTAGGATTTTTCTGAGGAATCGGGACCACCCTGCGAGAAGCCGTGCTGGATGACGCTGCGGCTGAGGGTTGCCGAATCCACGTTATAGGTGCCGTTCTCCACTTGTTTGGCGATCGCATCGAGCCTTGCCTGACGCTCCGGAGAATCGGACCGAAGCGATTGCAGTGCCTGTGCCAGCGGCGAGATGGAAACCTGATCGGACCCCGCGGCGCCAACTTCGGCGCCCTGACCGTAAGCGCCGGCCGCGCCCAACTTATCCACTGACCCGGAGCGATTGGCTTTGTTTGCGTTCGAGATGTTGTTGTCGCCGGCCGGGAGCCCGGTGGGTCCTGCGGGAATTCCAGGGTTGTTAATCTTCATAAGTACTCGACTCCATTTCCCCTACCAGCTTATCGGTCTCTTTCATTTGAGCCATTAGAAAATCTTTTTTTGTGCACAAAGGGACGTAACTACTGCCGAATCTCCTGCACGCTGATATCCAATTGGCTTTTCCCGTTTTGGTCGATCATGGCGGAGCGTCCGGCGCCGAGCGGCCAGTGGGCCTCGCCCGGGTCCTGGATGTCAAACGAACTGATTACTTCATACTTGCCAGGCGCCAAACCATTGAAAAGATACTCGCCTTTGTCATTCGAGCGGACCATGCGCACGCCGCCCAGCCGGCTCCGCAGGTCGGCATCCACGGCATTGAGAAAGACTGGCGCGCCGATTGCGGCCACTCCGTCGATGGTGGACACTTTCCCGGAAAGTGTTCCAGGTTGGGAATCAAAGACAATCGTCACCTCCCTCGCTTGTCCCGAATTGACATGCACATCATAGGAATCGCCAACGGCGATGGCATTCCGTATTTCCACAACAAACATGTCGGGCGGCGCGGCGGCAGCCAACTCCCAGCGTCCTGGCAAGAGCGGCAAGTTTTCGCCACAGGTGACGCGTTGAGACGGAGAATCGGCACTCTCCTCCCGGCGCCGTATAAATATGGAGACGCCCGGAATCGAAAGCTGTTTGGCCCCGGAGGCTTCGCAGCGAACCTGCAACTGTGGGGCCGGAATCAACTGAAGCACGGCGTTCTCCCTCTCTTTGGAAAGAACAAGGTGGGTCTGGGCCGCCAGCAGTCCCGGGCCTGCGCCCGATTCGGCGAGCAGGTCGTACTCGCCCGGAGCCAGTTGATCGAGGGCAAAGCTGCCATCGGGATTGGCCATGGTGGCGAACTTTCCCGTATCGGTATAGAGGATCACCTTTCCGGGCGGACCTCCGGTTACCATGCCGCGCAGGTTACTGAGCCGCCCCTGGCGGGGTTCGATGGTTACCTTCGTGACTTCCTGATCGAGCTTCACGTCTACCGGAGTGGCCTCGGCCGAACGCGTCACGCCGCCAAGAAAGGTCGGCAACAGTCCCTGGTGATCTTCCAGTTCGCGGGCGCCGGTGCGGATGTAGTAGCGGCCCGGGGCAAGGCCGGCGATCCGAAAGTAGCCTCGGTCATCGGTTTCGGACGTGGCGGCGACCTTCAGGGTGCGGCCGGCCTTCCAGGCGTAGACCATCATGTTGGGGAGCCCGAGATGGTTTTCGTCCAGGATCTCGCCCATCACCGCGCCGGGCCGGTGCATCTGAAGGGTGGCGGAGAACAGCGAGTCTCGCTCCAGGGCGATGGGTGTGCCCGGAGAGTTCCATTCACGCTGGCCGTAGCGGCTGCGCACGAAACCTTTCTTGCTGGCGGAGAGGAGGTAGGCTCCCGGGTTGAGGGAGGAGACGGAGAACTGGCCGTTGGAATCCGTGAGGACGGGGTTGGGAAGCTGGTAGATGGTGCTGCCGACGGCTTCAATATTGATGCTTGCCCTGGCCACGGGCTTGCCGGTCATGAAATCAGTGACGACGCCGCGAATGATCGCAGCCTGCGCGAGGGGCGCAAACAGGAGTGCTACGGTGAAAACAAATAAACTAACGGCCGGCCGCGTGCTTGAAGAAAAACAGTGTCTCACTGGCGCCATCTTTTCGAACAGGTTGGGGATCAACTCCCATTCTGCCATTATAGACGGCCAGAATCCGCGACTCTTCCACCCCTGCTTCACGGGCATACTGGCGGATATAGCTGGTGCTGAAGATTCCGCCGGGAAGTTCGTCAAACTGTTCGGATTCAATTGCTTGCAGGAAACGCACGCTGATCTTGGTGGCGTCGGAAATCTGCTTCAAGGTGATTCCACGCCGTTCACGAGACGTCGGGAGGTTTAGTTTGGGAACTACGGACGCACTATTCCTCAATGCCATCATTCACTCCAAGTCCGTCAAACCAAACGGTCTGGCGGAGACACGATTAGGCTAAGAATCATGATACACAATCGCGCCGCCGGAAGTGTTAATTTTTTTTCAGAATTCAACTGGCTGGATCTCCTGTGCGCGGACCTCCGTATACTGAGTAGGTACAGTTGTTAAGAGAATCAACGATGAACACACTTCCCCTTCTGCTGCTCTGCGCTGCGGCCCTGCCGGCCGCCAATGTAAAACAGGTGACGTTCAACAAAGACGTCCTGCCCGTGCTGCAAAAGAACTGCCAGTCCTGCCATCGCCCGGGCGAAGCGGCGCCCATGTCGTTTATCAGCTATAAAGAGACGCGCCCCTATGCCAAAGCGATCAAGGCCGCGGTGGTGAGCAGGAAGATGCCGCCATGGTTTGCAGACCCGGCTCACGGCAAGTGGCACAATGACCGGACGCTGACCAAGGCGGAGATCAACATTCTGTTTGAATGGGCCGATTCTGGCGCGGCTGAGGGCAACCCCAAGGACGCTCCGGCACCGTTGGCCTTCGTGCAGGGTTGGAACATCGGCACGCCCGATGCGGTGTTCGAGATGCCGGCCGATTTCCGGGTTCCGGCGAGCGGCACCATCGCCTACACCTATTTCGTCGTCCCGACGAAGTTCACCGAAGACAGATGGATTCAGATGGCCGAGGTGCGGCCGGGTAACCGCTCACTTGTCCATCACGTGATTGCGTACGTCCGCGAGCCTGGCTCCAAGTGGTTGCAGGACGCGAAACCGGGCACGGCGTTTGTTCCGGGCCGCGGCGACCGCCGTAGCGAGGGCAATGGCGAATGGCTGACCGCGTTCGCCCCGGGCGCAGTGCCGGAAAAGCTGGAACCGGGCCAGGCACGGCTCGTCAAGGCCGGCTCCGACATCGTCTTCCAGATGCATTACACGGCGAACGGCAAAGAGGGGCTCGACCGCAGCCGCGTCGGCGTGGTGTTTGCGAAAGAGAAACCGAAGATGCGGGTCCTTACGGTCGCCTCGCAGAACAACAAGTTCCAGATCCCGGCCGGCGATGCGAACTACAAGGTGGAATCCACCATGACGCTGCAAGCCGACGCGACACTGGTGGCGCTGCTGCCCCACATGCACCTGCGCGGCAAGGACTTCGAGTATCGCGCCGTGTATCCGACCGGCGAAACACAAATCCTGCTGAGCGTGCCCAGGTACTCGTTCAGTTGGCAGTTGGGCTACGAGCCACAGAAGGCGATCGTATTGCCGAAGGGGACTAAGATCGAGTGCACTGCGCACTTCGATAATTCCGCCAATAACCCCAACAATCCGGATCCGGGCAAAGTGGTCCGCTGGGGCGACCAGAGCTGGGATGAGATGATGATCGGCTTCTTCAATGTCGCGGTGCCGGCCGACATGAAGCTCGAAGAATTGTTGAGGCCTCGCCGCGCGGCACAGCCTAGGACGGACGACTAACGCAATGCGGCAATGGATGATGACAGTTGCGATGCTGATGGCCCCGCTGGCCGGCGCGCACGACGTCATCACCACGAAGCTGACGTGGTCGCGCGAGATTTCACGAATTTTCTATCGCCACTGCGCAGCCTGTCACGGCGAAGGCGGCCCGGCTCCAATGACACTGATGAAGTACGACGAGGCGCGGCCATGGGCGGTGGCGATCAAAGAAGAGGTCCTCAACCGGCGGATGCCTCCATGGAACGCAGTGAAAGGCTTCGGCGAATTCAAGAACGACCCGAGCCTCACGCAGGAAGAGATCACGTTGATCTCGGAATGGGTGGAGGGCGGCGCTCCGGAAGGAGATCCGCAATTACTGCCTTCGGCTCCGCACAAACACGCCGAGGCTACGAGCAACGCTCCGCGACTGCGGCAGAAGCTCGTCACTAGCGGCACGATCCTGACAGCGCCGGTGACGGCCGTCTCGATCAAACCGGGTCAGGTAAAGGCCGGCGCATCCGTGAAAATCGCGGCCCAGCGCCCCGATGGAACCTTCGAGCCGCTGCTGTGGATTCTGCGCGGAGAACCCAAACACCCGCGAGCGTACGAATGGATCGCCCCAGTCGTGCTGCCCAAGGGCACGCGCATCCTCATCTCCCCGCCAAACGCCGCCTCATTCGAGTTACTCTCGAAGTAATGAAATCGTTCACACTCTTTGTGCTCGCCACTGCCGGATTGCTGGCTCAGGACTGGCAACCTCTCTTCAACGGCAAGAACCTGGATGGCTGGGAGGTCCGTGGTGACGGCACCTGGACCGTGCTTGACGATGGCTCGCTGTACGGCCAACGGCCTGCCGGACAGGCCCGCAATCCATTCCGGGCGCCCTTCCCAATCACGGAGCGGCAATACTTTTCGTGGTCACACGAACAGGCGTGGCTGTACACCAAAGAGGAGTTCCGCGAGTTCGATCTCCACGTGGAATACCGCTTCCCGGAGAAGGGCAACAGCGGTGTTTCGATCCGCGATAAGACGCGTGCCAAATACTCGTTCGGACCGGACGTGAACTACGACCTGACTCCGTCGCATGTCGGCTACGAGATCCAGATCTACAATGGCATCAAAGAGAAGTTCCCCACCGGCAGCATCTATCTTTTCGCGCCCGCCGAATTCGGCCATGAGATCTTGAATGGCTGGAACAGCATGGATATCGAATCTCGCGACAACATGATCCGCGTGAAGCTGAACGGGCATCTGGTCTCGCAGTTCGCAGGCGACCCGGCACGTCCCAAATCGGGCCCCATCGGGCTTCAGCTGCACGATCAGTTCACATCCGGCCAGTTCCGCAACGTCAGGATCCGCAAGCTGTCGACCACCGCGCTCGATATCGTGTCGCCGCTCAACTACCAGGTGGTGCAGCGTACCTCGAAGACAGCAGGCACGATTCCGCTGAAGGGTTCCGCCACCGTGGCTTGCGATACGGCCGAGTATCGTATCGATGGCAAAGAGTGGCAGCGGCTCTCGGTCGCGGCCGCCGATTGCGGCTTTGACACAGCGGTCGCGGCCCCTGCGGGCGGATGGTACAAAGTGGAAGTCCGGGCAATGAAGGGCGGCAAGACGCTCGCCGCAAGCACGGTGGATCACGTGGGCATCGGCGAAGTGTTCTTGATCTCCGGCCAGTCCAACTCCACCAACTACGGCGAAGTAAAGACGCAGATCAGCTCCGGCATGGTGAGTTCGTTCGGCGGCGGCACCTGGCAACTGGCAAACGATCCGCAGCCGGGCGTGCCGGACAACAGCAAGAACGGCAGCTTTATCCCTGCCTTCGGCGATGCGATGTATGCCCGCTACAAGGTACCGATCGGCGTGGCCTGCACGGGCTATGGCGGAACCAGCGTCCGGCAGTGGCTGTTGAAGGGCGAGAAGTTCGACAAGGCGCCGGCCTCCACCAGGTCCGTAGTCGCCACCGGCCCCGGCAAGTGGGAATCGGACGGCAAGCTGTTTGACGGCATGGTGCAACGCATGGAGCAGTTGGGGCGCAATGGCTTCCGCGCGGTGCTGTGGCATCAGGGCGAGTCGGATATTAACCAGAAGCCGGAGTCCGAAATCACGCCCGCCGAATACCGGCAGATGCTGGAGCACATCATCCGTTCCACCCGCACGCGCGCCGGGTGGGAGATACCGTGGTTCGTGGCGCAGGTCAGCTATCACAGCCCGAACTTCACCGGGTCGCAGGTCTTCCGCGATACACAGGCCGGGTTGGCCAAAGATGGCGTGGCGATGTTGGGACCCAACACCGATACGCTCACCGGCGACAACCGCCAGAACAACGGCAAAGGGATCCACTTCAGCGCCAAGGGCCTGGAGGCACACGGCAAGATGTGGGCAGCAACGGTCAGCGCGTTTCTTGATAAGGTCTCGCAGTAGCGCACGCATTCTTGCGTGCCGCCTCGACATTCGTGTCGAGGTCACCCAAAGCGAAGTGGAATTTATACTGGTAGGGATGGATCAAGCAATCCGTAAGGCAGTCATTCTGGCGGCGGGCCGCGGCACGCGCATGGGCGAACTCACGGCACAACTCCCAAAGCCGATGCTTCGCGTGCAGGACAAACCGCTCATCCAGCATGTGCTGGAGCGCCTGGAAGCGGCCGGTATCCGCGAGTTCGGCATCGTGGTCGGCTACCAGTCGGAGACACTCACCTCTTTCCTCGCCGGCTGGCATCTGCCCATCACGTTTATCCATCAGGAGACCGTCAACGGCACAGGCGCCGCTACGCTGCTGACGCGCGATTTTGTTGGCGGCGACAGCTTTGTGCTGACCTTCGGCGACATCCTGTGCGAACCCGGCGCCTATCAAGCCTGCATCGACGCACACAATGCGACCCCACAAACCGCAGGCTCCATCGGAGTCAAGGACGTGGACGATCCATGGCAGGGCGCGGCGGTCTACGAGGTAGACGGCCGCATCGAGCGGATCGTGGAAAAGCCGCCGAAGGGGACCTCCACCACGCGCTGGAATTCAGCGGGAGTCTACGCCTTCCGGCCGGTGCTATTCGATTATCTTGCCCGGCTCACACCCTCAATCCGGGGCGAATACGAACTCACCTCGGCTTATGAGCAAATGCTCGCCGATGGCCTCGATCTTCGCATCGGCCGGCTCGACGGGAACTGGCGCGATGTCGGGCGGCCCGAAGACCTCGCCGCCAGTGAGAGTATGATGTAGGTGTGAAATCGATCTTTTTCTTCTTAATTGGCCTGACCGCTTCGGCCCAGATCGCTACTATTAAAGTCGATCAGGCCGGCTACCTGCCAGGGGCGCCAAAGATCGCCGTCGTCGTCGCCGCGAAGGCCCACGGGCCGTTCATCGTCCGCCAGACGCCCGGCGGCAAGGTCGCATTCCGGGGGACTCTCTCGGCTGCCCAGAAAGACGCCAACTCCGGCGACACGGTTGAGACCGCCGATTTCACTGCCCTGACCGCGCCCGGGCGTTACTTCCTCGACATCGCCGGCGCCGGCATCAGCTGGGAGTTTTCCATCTCGCCCGACGTTTACAAGCGGCCGTTCTATCTTGCGATGCGCTCCTACTATGGCCAGCGCTGCGGCATGGCCGTCGATCTCGGCCCCGAGTTTCCCGGGTACCGTCATGAGGCCTGTCATCTGGTGGGAGCATGGCACGCATCCTCCGGCAAGACCGGCCCACGCGCCTCCGCCGCAGGCTGGCATGATGCCGGCGACTACGGGCGCTATGTGGTCAACTCCGGCATCACAACCGGAACGCTGCTCTGGACCTACGAGCTCTACGGCGCGAAGATCGGCGGCATGAAATTGAGCCTCCCCGAATCGGGCAACGGCACACCCGATATTCTCAACGAAATCCGCTGGAATCTAGATTGGATGCTCTCCATGCAGGATTCGGAAGATGGCGGCGTGTGGCCCAAGCAGACCACGGAGAAGTTCGGCGGCTTCGTCATGCCGGAGACGGAGACGACCACCAACTACGTGATCGGCACAGGCAGCGCGCCGTTCAAAAGCTCCTGTGCCACTGGCGATTTCGCAGCGGTGATGGCGATCGCCGCCCGCACCTACAAACCGTTCCAGCCTGACTTCGCCGCGAAGTCGTTGCAAGCCGCACGGCAGGCGTGGGCGTGGCTCGATAAGAACCCCAATGTACTGTTTCGCAATCCGCAGGGCGTAAGCACCGGCGAATACGACGACCGCAACTGTGCCGACGAGCGCCTGTGGGCCGCCGCCGAGCTCTACCGCACCACGCGCGACGAGGCCTTCCACAAATACTTCCTGGCGAACTACAAAGCCTTTCAGGTACGCACGCCCGGTTGGCCTAATGTAGGTCCGCTGGCACTGTGGACGTATGTTCTGGGCAAGGGCACCGATCACGAAGCAGTGGCGGCCATCACCGCCGGCTCAGTCAAAGCGGCCGAAGCGATCGTCGCGCGCGGCGTCAGCGACGGTTACCGCACCGGCATGACCGATCGCGACTACAACTGGGGCTCAAACAGCACCGCCGCCAATTACGGGATGCAGTTACTGGTGGCAAACGCATTCCACCACGATCAGCGTTTCGTCCACGCAGCGCTCGATCATCTGCACTACCTGTTGGGGCGCAACGCTCTGTCGCTCTCCTATGTTACCCAGGTGGGAGCACACGCTTTCCAGAAGCCGCACCATCGGCCGAGCGGGGCGGACATGAACCCGGAGCCTTGGCCGGGCCTGCTCTCCGGCGGACCCAACCGCGCACGGCAGGATCCGGCGATGAAAAGCATGCCCGAGCTTCCGCCGGCCAAAATGTATCTGGATGATCAGGCCTCTTATGCCTCGAATGAGGTGGCCATTAACTGGAATGCGCCGCTGGTGTTTCTGCTGGCCGGGGTGCTGTAACAGCCCCTACTTCGCCGCGTAATATTTGTCGCGAGTCTGCACGATCAGGTTCTTCTGGCTGGTGGTCAGCCGGATGGAGCGAAAGCCTGCTCCGCCATTCGGCTTATCCGAGGAGTAGCCGATGCTGTACTGGCTGCGCAGCTCTTCCTGAATCCGCTCGAAGGTCTCTTCGATCGGCACTTTTTTCGAGACTTCAAAAAAGCCGCCGCCCGTTTCGCGCGACATCTTTTGCAGGATCTTCTTACCGTCCGGATGGTTCTGCACTGGGATACGCATCGGAGGACCGCCGCCGCGGCGCCGCCCGCCCATCATCGGCCCCATCTGCTGGCCGCCATAAGCCTGCTCATCGAAGAACAGGATGGAATAGATCAGCGTCTCCGAGCGCTGGCAGGATTCGATGGCATCGTTGACCGAGAGCCGGCTGCCCTGATCCACGCCATCAGTCAACAGGATAAGCGCCTTTCGCCCGGCCTGGTTACGCATCAGTTCATCGGAGGCGAGCATCACCGCATCGTACAAAACTGTTCCGCCGCCTCGACGGCCCTGGCCGCCACCGGGATACCCGCCGCCACCGGTCTGCTGGCGGCGCTGAAGCTGTGGAGGTTCGATGTTCTGGATCGCCTGCCGCAGTTTCTTGCGCGAAGCAGTCAGGTCCTGCAGGAGTTCGGTTTCGAAATCGAAGTGAATGACAAAGGCCTGGTCCTTGTCCTCACGAATCACCTGATCGATAAAGCGCGCGCTGGCGCTGCGTTCGGCACCCAACACCATCCGCTGACTGCCGCTGGTATCCACCAGCAGGCCCAGGGTCAAAGGCAGATCGGTCTCGCGTGAAAAATACTTGATGGTCTGCGGCCGTCCATCTTCTTCAATCGTGAAATCTTCCTTCTTCAGGTCCTTGATGATCTGCCCCTGCTTGTTGCGAACGGTCGCCAGGACATTAATCACCTTCACGTCCGTGCTGAACGTGGTGTCCTGCCCGCGCATGAGCAGCGGCGAGAGGGCAGAGAGCAGAAAACTTCGTCTGGGAAGAGATTCTAATTTCACGGTAACCTATGAGATGCGCAATCCGTGGTTTTCGTTACATCCGCAACCCGGATTACGCACCTCCGCTTAGAGTTTTCATTCGGTAACGGTAATCTCCTGCCGCACCTGCCCGACGGTAAGTTGGGCATCGGCCTCTGTCTCATATCCTGGCGCTGCCACCAGGCCCGCTTTGTAATAGGCCGAAAATCCAGCCGAATGAACCCGCACGCGGTACTCTCCGGCCGGCAGTCCGGTCACCAGGTACGAGCCACGGTTGTCCGTCTGGACAACCTGTTTGAAGCCCGGTCCGGCGACCGTGACGGAGGCGTGCGGAATCACGCCACCCGTCTGATCGGTAACAATGCCGTGCATGGTCGCGCCGGGAGGTGGATTTCCGGGCGCGATCTGCGAAATTCCTAAAACCAACAGGGACTGTACAACGACCAATCCAATTCGTACGTTCATGTTCGTGTCCTCCTCAACTTACTGGGTGACTAGTGGGTGATAGGTGCGCCGTGCTGATGCGGCACATGGATTTCGTAGCTGTATTTCAAGCCTTCCACTTTGATGCGCGACAGCGTCAGGGTGCCGTCGATCTTATCGAAGGTAAGCTCTGATCTTTCGGCCGCGGTGTTGTTGGGGAGGTCATTCCGCATCGCAGTCACAAGGATCGCAGCGCCGTGTTCAGATGAGATCGCCAGTACCGGCACATCGCCGCCAACGTCCACAAAACGGACCGTGTAATCTCCGGCGGGAAGTTCCGACTGTGCCACGTGCACGGCCTCCGGGATGTGAACCTTCAACAATTGAAAAGGCTCGGTAGCGCCGAATACCGTAAATCCAGCAAGCGCCACAAATGCAGACACAACTCCAGTAACATACTTACGCATGATTTTATCTCCTTAAATTTTCGACTGATTCGTATTTTCCGGTCTATCTGGCGCTCATCTGGGAGCCCGTTGCCCGGTGTCGAATTGCTCGACTCGTAAAGTAAGACGAGGTCAATTCTAAAAAAGCTACCTGACTTAACAAAACTTAACCGGGAGAAAAGTCGCGGTGGTTGATTTCAGCCACCTGGCCCAATTCCACCAAAGCGTACGATCCCATCGTATTGATAGGAGATCACTTACCTTTGGCAGGCAAGTTGCACTTACTACCATTTCGAGCGAGGTTAAAAAATGATTAAGATGATTTTTGCGGCGACACTGATCTCAGCGATCCCCGGATTTGCACAGGAAAACCCCGGTTGGAAGAAGTTCAGCGAAGTATCTCCGAATGACTCCGTGCCAGCGCAACTTACTATTCCGGCCGGGGCGTGGGTAAGAGTCCGCGTGAACCAGATGCTATCGAGCGATCGCAGCCGCGCGGGTGATTCTTTCTCCGCTTCATTGCTTGAACCGCTCGTCGTCAATGGCCTTGTGGTCGCGCGCCGCGGGCAGACCATCGCCGGCCGCGTGGTGGAGGCAGAGAAGGCCGGGCGCGTCAAAGGCACGTCCAAACTGAGCGTGGAACTCACCGAAATGAGCGTGGTTGATGGCCAGCAGTTGCCTATCAAATCGCAACTGGTGGAGTATGCGGGCGGAACGTCGAAGGGCCGTGACGCCACCGCGGTCGGCGCTACTACGGGAACAGGTGCGGCGATCGGCGCCGCGGCCGCGGGCCCCATCGGCGCGGGAATCGGCGCGGGCGCGGGTTTGATCGCATCGACTATCGGCGTGCTCTCCACGCGCGGCAAGCCGACGGTGGTTTATCCGGAATCGATACTGTCGTTCCGCACCACGGAGCCGATCACGATCTCAACGGCGCGCTCCAGGCATTCGTTCCTGGCCGTTTCGCAGGAGGATTATGAACGTGGCCTGCAGCGCCGCCAGGGTCCGCCGCCGGCGATGGTGCGTCCTCCGGCGTACTTCTACGGCGGCCCGGGTTACTACGGCTATCCGTACGTCTATGGTCCGCGTTTTTACGGCGGCTTCTACGGCCGCCGTTGGTAGATTGCCGGGGAGCCACGAAGGGAGCAGGAGAAATCGTCCAATTCCGCGTCGTTTTCGAAACTTCCTTTCTCACTGTTTACAGCGCGCACTTGTGCTCGACCGATGGGCAGAAGTTCGATCGGCGTGCATCGGCGTTCATCGGCGGCCAATTCAAGGGTGAGGTCACCTGCACTCGATCTATAGAACAATGTTGGCCGCCGATTCACGCCGATGCACGCTGATAAAGACCCCAGCCCCTTCGACCGACGAACAGCGGCAAGAGTGGGCAAACCATGTGGCAATGGGCGAAACGGTCTTTCAAGCCCCAATAAGCCAGAAAAACTTGTCAAGATCTCGGAATGTCAGGTTCTTGTCCAACCGGTAATGCTTGCGGAATGAATTGATCGTTTTGATTAGAGTCATGTAATCCTTTAGCCCCTCGAGGCTAAAATCCGCAAACCGTTCTTCCTGGTTGTAGGCCCTCAGACATCTGACAACATGGCTGTCGTAGATCGGATAAGCCTTCCGATTGTGCCAGCTGCAATACTTGGTTGCGAAAGAAAGGTAATGCTTCATACCTGGGCAATTCGCGATCTCCTCAACGACATCCGGTATACCCTTAGCCAGCTTCTTGTCGATGCCATGCTTGACTATGTGTTCAGCAAGGCACTTGTAGTCTTTGGCCAGGAGATGTGTGTGATAGAGGCCATCAAGTACAACAACCTTTGACAACACATGAGTGATTACTGTGTTCTTCGGGAACTGTTTAAGGAGTTTCTTGAGAGTAGCTTCGACGAGTTTTGCCATGGGGTCGCGGTCAAACTCGGTGCATTTGCGTTTAACAAGTGTGGTTGTGGGACGAGGCATGACGGTAGTTTACCCTCTTCACCATCTACTTACCCAGCGACCACAGATGATGTTCGCCGCGCACCAGCAGATGCCCCCCAGTGATGGCCGGAGTCGCCATCACCGGCTCCCCCAACTCCTTCGAACCGAGCAGCTCAAACCGCTTCCCCGCCTTCACTGCAAAGATGTCGCCATCTTCGCTCGGCAGGTACAGCGTGTCCCCGGCAATCACTGGCGAAGCGCTAAAGCCTGAGCCCTTCTGCGGAATGCGCTGCCGGTAGATCTCCTCGCCCGACTTCAGGTCATAACAATCGAAGACCCCGGCATTCCCCAGCACGTACAGCAGTCCATTGTGAATCAGCGGAGTGGGCATATACGGACCGCGCTGCTGTTTCTGCCACAGCAGCTTGCCATTCTGGCCGATAGCAAAGATCGGCGCCTCCGGCCGCCTGCCGCTGGCGACAATCAACACGCCGTCGCTGTAGATGGGCGTGGGGGCGGTGATCTTGGACGATCCTCCAAGCTTCCACAACTCCTTACCGGTCCCGGGATCATAGGCGCGCACGAAGTTCGAACTGTTCGTAATCAGTTCACCCCGATGGACCATAGGGGTACCCCACGAAGGCAGTTCATCGCGCGTCGTCTTCCACACGATCTCACCGGTCGAAGCCTTCAGCGCGATCAGAAACGAATCCGCCTGCTGGTCGCATTGCACGATCACCAGGTCCTTGTAGATGATGGGCGAGCTTGCCGTGCCCCATTCGTACTCTTTCAGGTCATACGCCCCGACATTCATCCGCCCCAGATCGCGCTTCCACAGCGGCTTGCCGTCCAGGTCAAAAGCATAGATACCCTGCGACCCGAAATAGGCAACCACAATGCGCCCGTCGGTCGCGGGAGTGGAACTTGCGTAGGTCGATTTGACGTGGCGCTTCTCTTTCGGCGCGCCTTCGTAAGCGACCCGGTCCCACAGGACTTTGCCCGACTTCACATCGAGCGCGATCAGCTTCCATTGATGCACGGAGGTGTCGTCAGAGGCATCGCCATCGCCGAACAGGCCTCGGCGGAACGTAGCGCCGGGTTTGCTGCTGATGGCGGTGGTGACGAAGACGCGCTGGCCCCAGACGATCGGGCTGGAATGAGCGAGGCCTGGAATGGGAGCTTTCCAGGCCACTTTCTCAAGGTTTATCCTCTGTTTGCCGCCCTCGCCGGCGGCGTCCTCGCCTCGGAACTGGGGCCAGTTCTGGGCAGCTAATGAAAAGCACAGCGAGGAGGCGATGAGCAGAAAGCGCATGCTGTCATGATAGCGCCGCGCTTTAGTCTCTGTAGCTGGACTGCAAATAGGTCAGGCTCGGCAGCAGATCCAGACGCGCGTCGCCCATATCCTGATCGATCCGTTTGCCCCGCCCCAGCGCATCCATGGTGCTCGAGTAGCCGCAGCGCGAATTCACGTTGGTGAACAGCGCCGAGGCCCCGGTAACCAGGGCAGTGCTGAACGAAGTCCCCCATGCCGCGGCATAGTGCCCGCCAGGATAGGTGGTGATCAACGCTTCGCCTGGCGCCGAAGTACGGGCGCTCGAAGTGCCGTAGTTGCTGAAGCGGCTACGACGGTCATTCTTATCGGTCGAACCGACGCCGACGACCTTCGGCAGTCCCGCCGGATAAACCAGCAGACGCTTCCCGTCATTGCCGGCGGAAGCGAACAGCAACACCCCCTTGGAGGCCGCATAGGCGATCGCGTTGGCGAATTCGGTGGAAGGGGTGGTGAGGCTGAAGCTCATATTGATCGCCTTCGCACCGTGGTCCGTCGCGTAGTAGACGGCTCGTATGATGTCTGAAAGCGAAGAGGTGCCATCGGCCTTGAAGGCCTTCAACGGCATGATCTGCGCGGTCGGAGCGGTCAGGTGCACCAGGCCGGCGACCATGGTGCCGTGTCCGAAGTCCGAGGGAAGTTTGGCGGCATCCAAAATCGCGACGGTCGATTGGTCCAGAATGGCTACGGTGGATTGATTCAGCAGCGCAGGTACGCTTGTTTTGTCCAGGATGGCGACCGTGGACTGGTCCAGGATAGCAACGGTGGACTGATCCAGATCGGCCATCTCCGACGCGTAGCCCGCGATGTTGCGAGTGAAATCGTAGCCGGGGACCAGTGAGTTCCGCAGTGCCGGATGGTTCGGGTCCACGCCTGTATCGATGATGGCGATAATACCCTTGCCGGTCGGGAACTTGCCGAAGGCCGAAGGCAGCTCGATCATCTGAGCGCCCAACTGGTTGGCGTAAATCGACCGCACATCCGCCCCGAAGTAGCTCTGGTGGCTCGTATCGAGCGCCAGCGCCTTCACATCCGCGGTGGAGATGGTGAAGCTTGCCGGATTGCTTTTCGACTCACTCTGATGCAGTTCCGAATCCGACTCTATTTCCACGACCGCCTTGTCCTTGCTGACCCGTGCGATCAAGTCGGCAGAGGGGATGGCCGTAGGCGCTGTAACGACGTAAACCGTATGAAGACTGTTCTGAATGGAGCGGACAACCGTGAGCGAGTACTGTGAGGAGAGCCGGCTGATTTCGGAAGGGTCCGTCTCCAGCATGTAGCGAGACTGCGCTAAAGCAGACGGCGCCAACGCCAGAACCATGGATAAAAGCAGCGGGTACAATTGTTTTCGCATCATGACGCAGGATGCTCCTCAACCAGTCGGTTCATCGAAACTTCCACTTGCTTGGCCCCATTAGGAACTGCAATGCAGAGTTTCATATTTCGTTTGGGGGTAAACTCCAGGCAGAACTCGCCGAAACTGTTACTGCGGGTCTCTGAGACTACCGTCTTTCCGGAAAACAACCGGACCTGGCTATCCAGCAGTTGAGAGGCTGGAACGCTCCGATTGGCGATTTGACCGACGACACTGACCTGTGTCGAATCACGATCACCTTCCAGCCTCAGATCAACAGAATAGTCCTCCACCTCATACATGAGTTGCCGGCTCATCCCCCTGCCGGAACGGATGCCGGCGGGCGCCAGATCGGCAAAACTGTCGTAGACCAGACGCGCAAACAAACGTGCCAGTAGCGGTTCCGCATCGCGCGGTTCCGGCCTGCGGCGGATATTGAAGATGTTCCGCGCTTTCAACACCACATCTTCCGGTGCTTTGACCTCGCGCACGCCCGCTCCAGCCCTGGCAACCTTTTCAAAGAAGGCCAGTTCCGAACCGCATGCAGCGCAACCTTCGCCCAAATGGCGTTCCATCCCCATACGCTCCTCAGCCGTCAGGAGTCCCCGTGCAAAATCTGCCCATCGCATTAAGTCATAGTGAGACATACGACACTTTCCCTACTGTATAGGGTTGGCCCGAAGCCGGGAAATATAGTCTTCGCAAAATATTTTTATTCGGCATATTGTCCAACCAGAATAAAGGGCGCCCAGTAGTAGGGATGAGGATTCTCCGCTCGCAGTTCGAGCATCGCCTTTTGCAGTGCTTTCGCCTTGTTAGCCTCTTTCTTTAGATGAAGATAGAAGGCGCTCATGAGGTTCGCCGTGCTCTGGTCATGGACGTCCCACAGGCTTACATTCACGGTGTGGGCGCCTGCGTAGAGCAGTCCGCGCATTAAACCCAGCAGTTCGTCTCCGCCGACCACGGCATTCAAACCTGTGCTGCAACCGCTGAGCGTAACAAGATCGGCCGCCAGAGGCAAACGATAGAGATCAAACAGACTTAGGTGAGATCCACCAAGCCGTATCG
>Ga0073936_10002006_pt1 | contig 30778 bp, 11 predicted proteins | sample AliMusrvi5mmetaG_FD_87041 | JGI IMG/M metagenome (GOLD analysis project Ga0073936, IMG submission 87041) | Freshwater lake bacterial and archeal communities from Alinen Mustajarvi, Finland, to study Microbial Dark Matter (Phase II) - Alinen... | ecosystem: Environmental > Aquatic > Freshwater >...
ATTTTGGAGTGTTAAAAAACGTATTAAATAATAATTAAAAAATTAAAAATTATGAAAAAGATTCTCTTAGTTCTTTCAATGATTGCATTCGTTTCTTTTACTATTAATGCTCAGACAAAACCAGCTGAAACAAAAAAAGCTGATGATCCTAAAGCAAAAGCTCCAGTTGCACAAACTAAAGCTCCTGCTGCTCCAGTAAAAGCTGCTATTGATGTAACTAAATTACCAAAAGAAATTTTAGATAATATAGCTACTCACAAAGGATTTAAAGCAATAAAAGCTGAAAGTGTTACAGATAAAGGTATTACAACTTATGTAGTTACTGTAGAAGGCAACAATACAAAAGTTAATTACATTTATGACAAAGACAAAAAATTTGTTAAAGAAGAAGCCATTAAAGAAGTAACTAAACCGGCAGTTAAAAAAGAAGAACCAAAGAAAGTAGAACTTAAAAAAGATGAGCCTAAAAAAGAAACTAAACCAGCTGATGCAAAACCAGTTAAATAGTTTTTAAATTAAGCTTCAAAATTAAAAAGGCTGTCAGATTTTATTTTGACAGCCTTTTTTATAAAAAAACATTCTTAATGATTAGAAAAAGCAAAAAACTTAGTGCTAATATCTTTCTTTCACTTACAGTGTTTGTTTTTTGCTTTTTTATTGTTGAAATTGTGCTTCGATTTATGGGCTATCAGTCTGGAATGCTAAGCCCTAACTGGCTCAATTTCAAAGCGGTGGATACTTTGATTGTTTATCCCTCTTTTCACACCAATAATAAAGGGATATTTGTTGCAGATAAAGAGTTTTTTAAAAATGAGTATTATATTAATGAAGATGGCTTCAGAAGCCATGAATTTATAAAAGACAGCACCAGAAAAAACATTTTATTCCTTGGAGATTCCTATACATGGGGAAGTATGGCCTCACCAATAAACAAATGTTTTGTCGAACTGGTTGAAAAAGGTGGATACAATGTTTTTAATACCGGCATTCCGGGAGCTGACCCACCACAGTATTATGCTATAGCTAAAGACTACGTTTCAAGACTAAAACCCGAAATAGTTTGTTTAATGTTTTATGCAGGCAATGATTTTATATCGCAAGACCGCAAAGTAGAACCCTATAAAAATCTTTTTCATATCACCAATGCAGGATGGTTTAATCCATACATAAATAATGAATATGTAGAATCACCTGAAAAAGTTTATAATTATTATTATCAAAAATATCATATTGGCAAAGATGCACCTTTTTGGGAAAGAATAGTAGCTAAAAGTGTTGTTGGAACATTATTACTAGGTATTCCCATGAGGCTGGAAGAGAGAAATGCCTGGCAGAAAAATACTTCGCTTGCTGTTAGATATATTGAGGCCATTAACCGGATTTGCATTGATAATAACGCTAAATTCTATTTGTTTTTAATTCCGCTTCATACAGAAATTTCACAAAAAATGTATAAAGATTATGCTTTTGTTTTCAGTCCTATAAAAGTGAATATCCCCGAAGATATAACCAAAAGTGATTTTCTTCCATGGCCCAATGGTCACTTGACCAATGAAGGTCATGCCAAGTATGCAAAATACATTTTAAAGACTATTGACGATAAAAAGTAAAGCAACCCAGAGAGATATTTAATTTTCTAAACATACACTGGGAGTGGCATTTGAAGTTTTTTTTTATTTGTGATTTTCAAAAAATAACATTTTTTAACATTTCTATTGACATATATCTCTTGACTTTAAATTTTAATGTAGTATATTTGTACCTAAATAATTAAATAGAAAAAACATGAAGAGAAATTTTACATTTTTATCAATAATTGCATTAATTGCAATTGCTGTTTTATCAGGATTCAGCGGAACAGATAAGCATTCAAACGGAGCACCGGCAGGCTATACCGGCTCGCCGGGTGATGGAAAAAATTGTACACAATGTCATGGTGGCACAGCTGCGAGTGTAACAGGGTATATAACGTCAAATGTGCCAACAGGAGGTTATACGCCAGGCGCTACATACACTATAACAGTTGCTTTTTCCGGTACTGGGGCTAAAGGCTTTGAAGTATCTCCTCAGAGCACATCGGGTACTATGTTAGGTTCTGTTGTTTCAGGAACAGGGAGTAAAGTTCTCAGTAATAAATATGTTACACATACTACCCCCATCAACAGTTCATCAGCAAGCTGGTCGTTTCAATGGGTTGCTCCTGCAGCAGGTACGGGTGCTGTAACTTTTTATGGTGCTTTTGTTATTTCCGAACCAAACGTCAAAAAATCTACAATGACAATACAGGAAAATATTACTTCTGGAATTGACATTTATTCAAATAATAAGTTATCTTTATATCCAAATCCTGTTAAAGATATTTTAAACATTAATTATCAGTTAATGGCCAAAGCTCAGGTGGAAATTAATATATATGGTATTGATGGCAGCAAGGTTGGTACAATCTTTCAAAATGAACAAAATCAAGGGAATTATACTCAGACATTAGATGTCTCTAACTATACTAAAGGTATGTATCTACTTGAGATGAAACAAAATAACCAGAAAACTGTTAAAAAAATAATTATAAATTAATATAATATGATAAAGCCAATAATTTTCAGTTCTGTTACGGCTGTTGCAATCTGCATTCTGGCGTTTAATAGTTGCAAACACGATCCTATTCCACCAAAGGTTCCAACGGAAGAAATATGTTTTCAGAATGATGTTCTGCCAGTAATTGAAAGTAACTGTGCAAAAAGCGGGTGTCATGATAATAGTGGCAGAGGTGGTTTAAAGCTTACTGATTATGATAATATTGTTAAGCAAGTGGTACCTGGAGATGGCTCGAATAGTAAATTATACACTGTAATAATAAGGAATAGTATGCCACCATCTTCAAGTGCTCAATTGACAACAGACCAGGAAGCACTAATATATGGCTGGATAGCTCAGGGAGCAAAAAATTCCACTTGTGCGTCCGGTTGTGATACAAATTTGTTTACTTTTTCAGGTGCAGTATGGCCCACCATACATCAAAATTGTACAGGATGCCATAGCGGAGCCAATCCCGGTGCAGGTATTAGTCTTCAGAATTGGGCAGACGTCGTTGCTTCTGTTGATAATGATGACTTATATGGCGCTATAATTAATACTTCCAGCCCAATGCCTCAATCAGGGCTTATGGAAGCTTGCAAGATTCGTCAGATAAAAAAATGGATAGATGCCGGAAAATTAAACAATTAAAATTATGAAGAAATTATTAAAATTATCAGCCTTTATTTTTGTGTCAACATTGCTGTTTTATAGTTGTTATAATGATACTGAAGAAAATATGTATAAGTTTTCAAAATCAACTTGTGATACAACAAACGTTACCTATACTCAGACTGTAGCTCCTATTTTACAAACAACCTGTACGAGTTGTCATAGCAACGCATCACCGGGCGGGGGGCTGTCTCTTCAGAGTTACAGTGATGTTGCTTCAGCAGTCAGTTCAAAAAATTTATATGCCAGAATAATAAGTACTTCTAATCCGATGCCTCCTTCAGGATTGATGAATGCCTGCAGTATTAAACAAATTAAAAAGTGGATAGATCTTGGTGCTCTCAATAATTAAGGTTGTTCATCATGAATACATGGTTAAAAATAGCATTGGGATTTTTTTTTATTGGAATATTAGCTGCGGCGCTGGTTTATAAATTTTATATCAATAAGCCGCATCCGGATATTGAAAAACTTCCTGCCGACTTTAAACTAAATGCTGAAGTTCTTTATAAAGAATATGTAAAAGAGAAAGCAGCAGCCAATTTAAAATACAATGGAAAAATTATTGAAATATCAGGTCAATTATCTAAAATTGAATCAGCAGATACTATTGTAGTGGCAACTTATGTTTTTAATCAGGGCGATTTTGGTGATGAAGGGATAAGATGCACAATGCTGCCTAAATATAATGAAGAGATAAAAAAAATAACGTCAGGCACAGAAGTAAGTATTAAGGGATTGTGCTCTGGATTTAATGATACAGATGTAATTATAGAGAAAAGCTCACTCATAAAGAATAAATAATAACCCATTAAAGTTAAATATAATGAAGAATTTAATTAAAATAAGTGTCATTTTAGTAATGATTACAGGAAATGTTTTTGCTCAAAAATTCCTTACAAAAAATGGAAAAATTACTTTTTTTTCTGATGCGCCTGCCGAAAAGATAGAGGCTGTTAACAATCAGGTTAATACCTCATTAAACACAACAACCGGAGAGTTGGTTTTTAATGTGCTTATAAAATCTTTTGAATTTAAAAATGCTTTAATGCAGGAGCATTTTAATGCTAATTATCTGGAATCGGATAAGTTTCCCAGTTCTACATTTAAGGGGATAGTAACAAATCTTAATGAGATTAACTTTGCCAAAAATGGCACTTATAAGGTAAATGTTGAAGGAGAGCTGACGATTCACGGGATTACTAAAAAAATTAATCAATCAGGGTTTTTTGAAGTCAAGGATGGAAAAATTTCAGCTAATTCAAAGTTTAATATAGCCTTGAAAGATTATGATGTTAAAATTCCTGCAAAATCGATAGCAAACATTTCAGAAGTTATTGAAATTACTGCTAATGTTAGTTTGGAAAAAGTAAAATAAATATATTAAATAAATAAAACTCTTGTATATGCAAAAAATATCAGTTCTTTTAATTGTTTTTAGTTGCTTTTTCATCAATGTTGTTAAATCTCAGGATTCGATAAGCAATAAAACCAAAGACCTTACCACTGCTACTTTTAAAACATCTCACCTGGTTATAGGTCAATCAATCGAAAATGTTGATAAAGGACATTTAAATGTCATTATATCCCATCATTTTGGAAAAATTAATGATGCATATAATTTTTTTGGTTTAGATCAATCAACCATAAGGTTAGGTGTTGAATATGGTATTACCAACAGACTTGAAGCAGGTATTGGCAGAAGCTCCTTTCAGAAAACCGTTGATGGCTATGTAAAATATAAGATTCTTCGTCAGGATAATAACGGTATGCCTCTTGGCCTTTCTTATTTTGGTGATATGGCCATGAACACAGTTAAATGGACTGATCCGTCGAGGGTAAATTATTTTTCTTCGCGGTTATCTTATGTAAATCAGTTGATTGTAGCCAGAAAGTTTAGTAAGAACTTGTCATTTCAGCTGATGCCTACTCAAGTTCACAAAAATCTTGTACCCACAAATGCAGACCAGAATAATATTTATGCCGTAGGAGGGGGTGGCAGGTTTAATTTTACCCAATCCATGTCAGTAAATGCGGAATATTATTATTTGCTGCCTGGCAAAACTGCTGATGATAATCAGAATTCATTATCATTAGGTGTTGACTTAGACACTGGCGGACATGTATTTCAATTGTTCTTTACCAACTCCCAACCATTGTTCGAAAGAGGATTTATAACAGAATCGCAGGGTAAATGGGCGAAGGCAGAAATCTTCTTTGGGTTTAATATTATTAGGACTTTTTAATTGTAACCCGTTACGGTTTGTTCGAGAACTCAATCACTATGAATGCTTTGCGGAGTCTCCCAACTCGATGGTTGAGGCTATAGAAGCCACCACTTATTGAATAACCACTTTTTGCATTGTGCTGTTATAGTGCTTGTCAACAAATTTAACTATATATATACCACTTGCATGGCTTGTAAGGTTAAATGAAGTAGTACCTGAAACGTCTTTAGTAGAAATGCACTCACCTAAGATATTAAAGATATAGACCGTTCCAAAGCCATCTAATGCAAAAAGGCCATTGCTTGGATTCGGATAGGTAGTAAATGAATTGGTAGCTATTATCGATGGGATGCCAACAAAGGGATTAATAAAAACTGATTTATAGGTTGTGTCTGAATAACAACCATTTTCAGAAACACTTAAGGACAAGCTATAAAGTAAAGATGTCGTCCAGCTAACCTGATAAGGGCCCTGTCCACTCCCTGAAATGACATTTCCTCCTGAGAAATTCCATAAATAATTTGCATTTATTGTAGCATTGCCAGCGTAATTTAAAGTAAGCACTTCATTAAGGCATATTGTATCATTGGGTGTAATATTGAAATCTGATGTCGGAATTGCATTTACAACAAGCATTACAGAGTCTGTAATATTCTTGCTTTGGGGTATACAGGCATCAGTAATTGTAAGGTGATAGGTATTGACAGAAGGACCAGGCGGAGCTACTTGTATTGAAGGAGTTTGTTCACCACCGCTCCATAAATAGGTGAAAGGGCCAACACCTCCTGACAAGTAACTTAATAATGTGGCAGACTCTCCATCACATATTGCATCATCAGGAATATTAAGCGACAAAGAAGGGTAGTCCCTTAAATAAATTGTAATGGTATCATTCTGACAAGCATTACTTTTGAGGATAACCTTAACTGTCTGAATGCCAGTAGTTAAGCTAGTTTCGAGAGGTGTTATAGTCAATTGAGTGGATTGTGCACCGGTAGCAATTGTAACACAGGTATCAATCAAAGCATAATCAACGCCATTAACAGCGCTGCCTCCTAAGTGGAAACAAATCTGTGTTGTGCTGACAGCAGGCTGTGGCAGCTGAAAGTTCAATTTGGCATCAGAACAGCCCCTGTAAGCCATAGTATCACCAGGCATGGTATAATTGAAATTAACTGAAACAGCATTTGTTGAAAAGCTTCCTGCATCAAGAAAAATAGCCGAATCGTAAGTCCCATCACCAGCATCACCAATAGCAATTTTTATCTGATAAGGAGTACATGGTGTTACAAGTCTCCATGCAGTCAATACAGTCGTAAACCCATCGTATTGGATGGTTGCCCCTCCGGTATTATTAACATAATATTGTGAATATGAGCCAGCATTAACATTGTTAATCGTTACAGGTAATGAAGTTCCGGGTATTAAAGCCATATTTATTCCATTGTTAGAATAGGGACCTGAGATGCCCTGCCCGCTTAAAAAAAAGCCAAAAACATCATTGTAACTTGAACCCACCCATTCAGGATATTCTTCAGAAGCAAAAACATATCGGAACTTAATAGTATCAGATAATGGAACAAAAGTAAAGCTTAATACAGAAGCATCGTATATGGAATAACCGGGAATAAGCATTGCCAAATCGGGATCACTACCCGTGCCGTTAGATACTCCAACACTACCACTAATATTAGGTCCGGGGGCAAGATTTACATTACCCGTTGACATTATTATACCTGAAGTCATGCCTAGATTTGTTGGTATTCCACCTGTTGAAAAGGCACCTATAGAATTGGGTAAACTTCCTGAATATACTATATTACTTATATTAACACCGCCTCCTACCAAAACATTCTGTACCAATTGTGCGGGATTCATACTCGAATTGTCAATGATTAACTGACTGTAAGAATTATTTGCTATAAGAAAAAAGAGAAAGAGTAAGATTATTTGTAAACGAGTTGTTTTCATATATTTACTTTTTTTATTATGGTAAATTTATAAAAGTATTTATAAAAAAGCTAATTTAACGATAACAATTTAATAATTAAAGCAATATAACCATTTAAAGTTCCTTTACTTCTGAATTATCAACTTTTCAATTTTATGGAATTTATTCCCCATAATATTAACATAATACAACCCATTTGCAAAATTGTTTAAATGAAAAGATTGGCGTTTTTCATTGTTCAAAGCGGCTTCGAAGAGAAGTTCTCCTACAATATTATAAACTTTAAGGGTAAGTCTCTCATTAGGAATACTGCTCATTTCAACAGTTACAATGCCATTTGTGGGATTAGGATATAGATTGAAATAAAATTCGGGCACTTCATCAATACCGGTAAGCACTGTGATTGGGAAAACAGGTGAAATCACTCCATATCCGCAGCTGTTGTTGCCATAAACGGTAATTATACCACTGGTAGAACCAGTTGAAAAGTCAACAACAATTGAATTGGTATTATTTCCAGAAACAATATTTACCCCTTGAGGGAAAGACCAGATGTAATTTGTTGCATTGTTAATAACGGGCACAGAATAAGTAATGCCCGATGCCCCCTGGTTAACAGATGAGGGGCCTGTAATATTTCCGGCATTAGCAGGCAGGGCATTAACAGTAACATTGACTGATGCTGATGCAGATTGCGAACCATCGCTTATGCTTACGGTATATTGAGTTGAAATTGCGGGAAAATCGATTGTGTTTTGAAGTGATGAAGTAAACCATGCAGGATTTGATGTCCATAAATAAGTATAACTGCCTGATCCTCCGGTAGGTAACGATTGCAATGAAGTCTGATCGCCCTGGCAAATTGTAGCAGGATTAACGCTGGCACTAACAGATAGCGGCCCTCCGGCAACAATAACCTGAACGCTGGCATTTCCTGAGCAGCCGGTTATATTATCAACTACAGTAAGCGTGATAATGGCTGAAGTGGTCATTGCAATTGTTGTCGGGTTTTGTAAACCGGCATTTTGAAATAAATTTGTAGGTGACCAGAAATAACTGTAATCACCTGAACCTCCGCTTACTGAACCATTAAAAGTAACTGTAGAACCACTGCTTATAGTTTGATTGACGCCTGCATTAACAACAGGGTTACTATGAACCGTAACTGCTATTGAAGAAGCTTGTCCGGTACCACAGGTATTGTTTCCCATAACTGAGATGCCTCCGGAGATTGCATTGGTTGCATAGTTTACAATAATGCTGTTGGTGCCTTGCCCTGAGACTATCGTTGCGCCATTTGGTAATATCCATGTATAACTTGTGGCGTTGAGCACAGAAGGTACAGTATAGGAAATATTGGAAGTTCCCTTACAAACAGACGTTGATCCTGCAATTAAGCCTGGCGTGTCAGGAGGTGAAATAACCTGCGCTGTAACTGATGCTGAGGCTGTTTCAATACCACTAAAAATCTGAACAATATATTGTGTGGTGACTGTTGGATAAATTAATGGGTTTTGAACTGTTGAGGTAAATCCTGCCGGGTTGGATGTCCACGAATAATTATAAATGCCGGTTCCACCAGTAGGTATGGCCTGCAACATAGTTTGATGACCCGAACAAACTGAAGATGGGACTACATTAGCTGCAACAGATAAAGGGCCGCCTGTAACCATTATTTGAACGTTAGCTGTTCCGATACACCCTGTCTCATTATCTGTCACCGAAAGGGTAAAGATGGTTGTATTATTTAAAGGTACTGTTAATGGGTTCTGGACATTTTCATTTTGCAGGAGTACTGCCGGAGACCATGAATAACTATAATTTCCTGAACCTCCGGTAGCAGAGCCATTAAGGGTAGTTGCAGAACCCCCACTGATTATTTGAAGACTTCCTGCATCCGCAACAGGAGTGGGTTTTACAAATACGGACATATTTGTTGATGACGAAGAACAACTATTTTCATTTACTACCAAACTAATAGTTATTAAACCTGAAGTGCCCCACGAAATATCATGAGGGCCTGGTCCAGTAAGGCTATTAGGGGTCCCCCCATCTACATCCCAGATAAATGTTGCAGACGATGCCGTACCGGTGTAATTTACTGATGTCGTTTGATTAACGCAAACACTATCTGAAGATATTGTAAAAGTTGAAGTTGGAACAGGGAAAATATCTACAGTTGTTGAAACAGCATTGCTTGTATCAACGCCTGAAATTATCTGTAAGAAATAATCTCCTGCCATTGCCATAGTAACATTGGGAATAGCAGGGCTTTGCTGTGATGAAGTGAATGCATTTGGCCCAGTCCATAAATAAGTGCACCCTGTTGGTCCTGATTGTGCGGTTAGATTAAGTGTTGCGCCAACGCACAGAGGGCCATTGTTACTTATTGGTGGTGTCAGGATGCCACAGTTTGTAGCACCCGTTCCACTTGTTTGTGAAAATCCAATATTACATGGCATATTTGAATAATTAGTAATTAAAAGAATATAAATTTCACCGGTTTGACCATTAGGAATGACACAAGTTTCAGTTGCAGCAGTAGAATAGCTGCAGCTTACGGCTGGCTGGTTTTGTAAATTTGTTGCACATCCCGCAGGCACAGAAGCAAAAGGTCCCCAGCAAGCAAAGTCAATATCTACCAATGGATTGCTTTGCATAAAAATGTTTATATTCCCGGAATCTGCAATTTGCATATAATACCAGGCAGCATTAGGTGTAGTCATAAGACATTGATAAGTTCCTAAATTCGGAACATTTGTTTGTGCTGGAAATAAATACGTTGTACCCGTACAAAAAGGGGCTGCATTTAAGCAATCTGGCCCTTGTGATTGGCATTGCAAGTATGTCAAAATTGCGAAAGTAATAATCAATAATTTTTTCATAATTTATTAATTAAAAAATTGATATTAGAAATGCTATTTATATAAATAAGGTTATTTGCTTTTTTAAATAGTATTACAAATATAGGATATTTTTTTATTTTTCATACATAAAAAATATATTTTGATAGATATAAAATTTATATTATTGTTTAAAGATGCCTATTGTTGAAGTCATAAATGTTTTGAGTATTGGTAAAAATGCAACAGATTTTATATTTCAATTGACACTGCAAAAAAAAATAGATTATTTTTATACTTTTATAAAAGTATTTATTTAAAAAGACAAAATATAATGGTAAAAAAGAAAGAAGAAGGCACAGGGATAAAGTCACTGAACAGAAATTTCTGGACAGTAATTGTAATGGAATTTTTTGAGAGAGGATCGTATTATGGCGTTATGTCTGTTTTATCGGTATATCTGATTCTGGGTGTAAATGAAGGGGGGCTTGGATTTTCAAAAGAAAGTGTTGGGGTCATTAAAAGCACCATAACACCTTTGTTATACCTCTTACCCATCTTATCAGGAGCCATGGCAGACAGATATGGTTATAAAATTATACTTCTGCTTTCTTTTATTGTTATGAGTCTGGGTTATTTTTTAACGAGTTTATTTACATCTTATGAGTTTGTGTTTTTAAGTCTTTTATTAATGGTGATAGGGGCAGGGTTCTTCAAACCAATTATATCAGGTTCAATTGCCAGAGCAACAACAGAAAAAAACTCTACTTTGGGATTCGGCGTTTATTACTGGGCCATAAATCTGGGGGCCTTTATTTTTCCATTAATACTCATACCGTATTTAAAAGCTATTTCGTGGCACTATATATTTCTAATGGCAGCCATAGGAACAGGATGGTTGATAATTTTGAATATTTTCTTTTATAAAGAGCCTGCCCGTCCAAAAAGCTCAAAAAGTCTGGCCAAAGTTTTACAGGAGATGATTTTGGTGATTAAAGATTATCGATTTATGATTATGATAGTCATTTATTCTGGTTTCTGGATTTTATATTTCCAGATGTTTGATACTGTTTTATGGTATTTAAAAGATTATATGGACATGACACCTGTGAATAATGTGGTTAATTCTTTTTTATCTTTATTTGTTGCCAACCCCCACTGGCATTTTGATGCAGAACATGTTACCGTTATTAATGCCGGAACAATAATAATACTGCAATTATGGATTTCATCATTGGTTAAAAATACCAAAGCATTACCGACAATGATTTTTGGAATAGCTTTAGGCACTATTGGAATGGGTATTCTGGCAATTTCTACTCATGCCTGGGTGTTTATCTTTGGCCTTTTTATTTTTTCGCTGGGAGAGATGACTGCTCATCCCAAGTTTATTTCTTATGTGGGTTTGATTGCTCCGGAAGATAAAAAAGCTTTGTATCTCGGATATTCATTTTTGTATGGTGTTATAGGCAGTGGAATAGGAGGCATTCTGGGTGCAACCTTGTATGTTCATTTTGTTGATAAATTACATACCCCTGGTATTTTATGGCTTATCTTCAGTATGATTGGTGTCGTAACTATTGCAGGGTTGCTGTTGTTTAACAGATTTTTAGCTCCCAGGAAGATTTAGAGAGAATAATCCACAGTCCACAGTCCTCAATCCCCAGTCTTCAATCTTCTATCCATTGCCGACTGCCGACTTTCTTAATTGCCGACTATCCTCAGTCCCCAGTTTCAGCAGCTACTGTTTAGTTCTGTACAGCGTTACGGAACCTTTCGATACAGAAGTATTACCCTCTGAATCTTTAAATCGGATAATATAATAGTATGTGCCTTCGGGCATTTCAGTGCCATTAAAAGTACCATCCCAACCATCATAGCCCTCATACAATGATTGTCCCCATCTGTTCATAATAGTCAGGTCATAGCCTTTCATGAAAACATCATTTTTACCATCGCCATTAGGTGTAAATGCATTTGAAATTGGCTTGACGTTTAGTTTAAGACTAAATGGTTCACTTATACAATTTCCATCCAAAGCTATTACTGTAATCATAGTATCTGAAGTGATCATGCTGGCGCTATAATAGCTGAGAGGGCCTGTTTGAGCCAATGCAGTGTTCATGTAAAAGTCGTAATAATTATAATTTGAGGGTACTGTCGTAAATGTAATATACTGCCCGTAAGTTAAAACGCTGCTTTCAGCATCTGTAACTAAAACAACAACAGGCAGCGGAATAATAGTAACGGTAACGCTATCAACTTCAGAACATCCGTTAAAAGCATCATTAACAGTAACATAATAGGTTTTTGTTTCAACAGGTGAAACAACAATTTCCGGTGTGGTTTCATTGGTGCTCCACACATAGAAATCGCCTCCAGTACCTGTCAGTGTTACTGAGGTTTTGGCGCAAATAGAAACATCTTGCCCCGCATCTGCCAGAGGAGCCTGATTTACATTAATAAACGCCTGTGCTGAGTTCACGCAAGTGTTGGAATCAGTATAGGTGTAAGTAATAATATGAACTCCGGCCCCTGCTAAAAATGGGTTGAACACTGATCCGGAAATTCCTGTACCTGAATAAATACCTCCAGTAGGTGTACCACCTGTAAGCTGAAGCAGTGAGTCGTTAGAGCACATTTCAAACAATGGCAGGTTAAGTGCTACTACGGGCAAAGGATTGACTGTAATAACTGTTGATGCACTTATCATACAGTTATTATTATCAATATAGTCGTAATAAATTGTATGTGCACCGGCGCCTGCAGTTTGCGGATAGAAATTGCCATTTACTACCCCTTCTCCTGAATATGTGCCACCTGCCGGAAGGATACATTGCAGTAAGAAAGGTGCTGCATCAATACAAACAGGGTTCACAGGGATAATACTCAATATAGAAAGGGCATTAACAATGACTACTGTTGTGTCAATATTGGTGCATCCATAAAAGTCGGTATATGTATAAACAATGCCGTAAATTCCAACGCCGGCAACTACTGGGTCAAAAATATTACCTGAAATGCCGGGACCTGAGAACGTTCCACCTGCCGGCATGCCAGTTATATAAACTGGTGATGAATTAATACAATAAGATGTATCAAGCCCTGAAATCGTCAGTTGAGGCAATGGCTTAACATCCGTATTCTGGCTGAAATGATTTGTACAGCTATTACTGTCTGTATAGGTATAAGTGATCAGATGTGTACCAACGCCTGCAACAAAGGGTTCAAATATGTTAGAATTCATTCCTGTTCCGCTGAAAGTACCTCCGACCGGCAAGCCGGCAATGGTATCACCAATAGCATTAGCACAGTAATAAGGTGCCAGACCAGTTATACTGACAACAGGCAATGGGTTGACGGTAATGGTCTGAGTTGCAGAATTAACACAGCCATTAATATCAGAATAGGCATAAGTGAGGGTGTGGGTACCTGCTCCAGCAATGGTTGGGTTAAATTGTCCATTGGAAACACCAGGGCCTGAATAAGTACCACTTAAGGGCAATCCTGTATTTAATGTTATGGGTAAAGCATCAATGCAAAGGGGCGCTAAACTTCCAAAAGTGACAACAGGTAAAGCATGGACAACAACGCTCTTTGAAAGGGTATCAGAACAAACATTGCCATCAGTATAAGTATAGCTTATAAAATGTGTACCAACGCCGGCTAATGATGGATCAAAACTATCAGGAGTTATACCGGGTCCAAAGAAATAGCCACCAATAGGGAAGCCATATAAACTGTCTGGTGGGTTATTAACACAATAAGCAGTATCGAGACCTGAAAAAGCCAGTTGGGGTAAAGGCAAAACAGTCACTGATTGATATAAGGTGTCAGTGCATGACAAACCATTAGTATAAACATATCCTATGTTGTGTGTACCTACACCTGCAACAGATGGGTTGAATGCATTACCCGAAATACCGGGGCCTATAAAATATCCACCTGCAGGTAATCCCGATAAGGAATCTAAAGGAGCATTGAAGCAATACTGGCTGGCCAATCCGTTAAGAGTCAGGACTGGTAAAGGATTAACAATTATTGTTTGTGTGGCAAAATTAACACAGCCATAAATATCTGTAAATGTATAGGTAATAATATGAGGGCCTGCACCTGCTACATCAGGATAGAAAACATTAGCAGTAATACCAGCTCCGGTGTAGATTCCACCCAGAGGGCTACCACCGGTAAGTGCAAATGCCGGATAATTTGTGCAAACATCGCTCAAAGGAGCCAGAGTTACAATAGGCAGGGCATGAACAATAACATTCTGCGATGATGAATCAATACACAAATAAGTGTCCATATAAGTATATGTAATAACATGTATTCCTGCACCTGCAACAGAAGGAGTAAATGTCGTTCCACTTATGCCCGCTCCTGTAAACGTGCCACTGCTTGGATAGCCTATTAGCAGAGCCACAGGAGCATCAATACAATAAGCTGTATCCAAACCACTGAAATTAACAATTGGTAAGGCTTTTACTTCTACCTGTTGAGTCTGGAAACCTGTGCATGAATTACTATCAGTGAAAGTATAGGTTATATTGTGGAAGCCAACTCCTGCTGTTATAGGATTAAAGGTATTACCAGTAATTCCAGGTCCGGAGAAAATACCTCCGGTAGGCGTCCCTGTAAGCACTACAGAATCATTGCCAATACAATAATAGGTTGCCAGACCTGTAAAACTAACAACAGGTAAAGGATTAACAATTATAGGTTTAATCGCGAAATCAGTACAGTTGAGGTAGTCTGTATAAGTATAGGTAATCGGATGGGTGCCTACACCTGCTAAAGCAGGATAGAAGATATTATTGACAACACCGGTACCTGAATAAATTCCTCCAGAAGGTAAACCACCATAGAGTGGAAATGGTGTCAGATCAATACAGACATCATTTAAAGGAGAAAGTGTAACTATGGGTAGAGGATTTATTTTAACGTTAAGAGCGTAGAAATTTATACATCCATGGTTATCGGTATAGGTGTAGGTTATAGTATGAATTCCACTACCGGCTACAGATGGATTAAAAATACTGTCTGAAATTCCGGGTCCGGTAAAAGTACCACCGGCAGGAAATCCATTCAGAACAACAGGTGTTGCATCTATGCAATAAGCTGTATCCAGGTTGCTGAAAACGACCACAGGCAAGGCGTAAACAATAACTGATTGGGTCGCATTACTTATGCAACCTGAAGTATCGTTAAATGAATAGTCGATAGTATGTGTGCCAGGGCCTGCAATTGACGGGTTGAATATATTGCCTGTTATACCAGGTCCTGTAAAAGTACCACTTGCAGGAATTCCTGTAAGGGTAACAGGTGGTGCATCAACGCAGTACTGTGAAGCCAGCCCTGTGAAATTAACACTGGGTATGGCTGTTACAATAGTTTGCTGTGTTTGTAAGTTAAGACATCCGTTATTATCTAAATAACTGTAAGTAATACTAAATGTTCCTACCCCTGAAATAGAAGCATAGAACATGTTGTCTACCATTCCTGCACCTGTAAATGTTCCTCCGCTTGGTGTGCCGATAAGGTATGCAGCATCATAAGCACAATAATGACTGGCCAAACCAGTAAATGAAACTATAGGCAACGGATTAACTATCGTTGGCAGAGAAGTATCTTTAACACAGCCGTTAGGATCCTGATAAGTATAAGTAATCAGATGCGGTCCGACACCTGCTGCTGCCGGTGAGAAGAAATCGCCGGTGATGCCTGCACCAGTAAATGTTCCACCAGAAGGGTATCCCACAAGCAAATTACCCGGATTATCAATACAATAAGAAGAATCTAATGCAGAGAATGTCGCAACAGGGTATGGATAAATGGTAAGTGTCATATTATCAGTGGCTGTATCTGTATTACAAACAGCTGTTAAAGTTATTATTACTGTCCCGAATTCATTAGGCAATGGGAAATATGTAGGTGAAAGCGTAGTATTATGAGTCAGGTTCCCTATGCCATCATATGTCCAGTGAACAAAAGAATTAGAACTTGTGGCATTTGAAATCATAAAAGTGTCATTGGCACAAACAAAACCATCGCTTCCGGCATATACAGTTGGAATCCCTACAACAGTCACCAGAACATTATCTGTGGCATAACAACCTGTAACAGTATCAGTAGCTGTTAAAACATAATTTGTGGTATTATAAGGTGTTGCGATAGGATTAGCAATATTTGCATTATTTAATCCATAGCTGGGGTTCCATGTGTAAACCACACCAGATATAGTGTTTGCTGGGCCAATTAAAACGCCCGGGCCACCACAAGATATAGCCTGATTTAAACCGGCATTTGCAACGGGCGTTCCTGAAACTGTAATATTTACTACGTCAGTGCCAAAGCAACCTGTTGCAGTGTCAGTAACCGTTAAAAGATAGGTGGTATTACCAAGCGGTGTTGCTAACGGTGTTGGACTATTTGGGTTGCTTAATCCATTGGGCGGAGTCCATGTATAAGAATAAACTGGTAAACCCGGCGTACCAATGGTTGTACCTGTGCCGCCGCAACTTATAGTCTGGTCAACACCGGCATTTGCAACAGGAGCGCCTGCCACATTAATGATTACAGAGTCTACACCATAGCAGCCCGAAGACAAATCAGTAACGGTAAGATAATAGGTGGTATTACCTAATGGTGTGGCTGTTGGCTGGGCTATATTTGTTACACTCAATGCGTAGGCAGGAGCCCAGGTGTATGACATACCGGTGACTGAAGGCGTGCCGATTACTGTCCCCGGCCCTCCACAATTTATGGTCTTATTTACACCAGCATCAGTTAAAGGCGCACCAATTACAGTAATATGTACATCATCAGTAGCATAACATCCTGATGTATTTGTGACAATAAGCGTGTAGATCGTATTGGTATGAGGTGCAGCTATTGGCTGAGCAATGTTTGGATTATTAAGACCAAGTGAAGGAATCCATGTATAAGACATTCCCGGTACTGACAATGTGCCAATTGTTGTACCGCTTCCGCAATTAACAGACTGATCTAAGCCTGCTGCTGCTATAGGCGCACCTATCACCGTTATTGTTATATTGTCAGTATTATAACATCCAGTTAATGAATCAGTTACTGTTAATGTGTAGGTTGTATTACCCAGAGGCGTGGCTGTTGGTTGGGCAATATTAGGATCAGATAATGAATTTGAAGGACTCCAGTTATACAACATCCCTGCTATTCCGGGAGATCCAATTTGTAATCCGGCTCCTCCACAATTCATCGACTGGTTTAGTCCTGCATTGGCAACCGGAATTCCTACAGAAGTGATGACAACTTCATCAGTAGCGTAGCATCCTGTGGCCATATCTGTTACAATTAAATGATAGGTAGTTGTTGTTAAAGGCGTGGCTGTCGGTTGAGCTATGTTGGGGTCAGATAAGCCATTTGAAGGTAACCAGTTGTAAGACAATCCAGATATAGCTGGTGTGCCAATTAAAGCACCCGTTCCACTTCCACAACTAATCGACTGGTCAAAACCGGCATTCGCAGAAGGAGCACCAATAACAGTAATAGACATGGCATCTGTGGCAAAACACCCTGTTATCGTATCAGTAACGGTAAGGACATAAGTTGTATTTGCCATGGGATGAGCTATAGGTTGGGCAATATTAGGATTATTTAATCCTGTTGTGGGTTGCCAGCTATAATGCATGCCGTTTATGCCTGGAGAGCCAATCACAATACCGGCAATGTTACCACAGTTAACAGACTGATCGGGGCCAGCATTAGCAGTAGGGGCTCCAATAACTGTGATGGTTATATCATCAGTATTGTAACATCCTGTTCCCGAATCAGTAACGGTAACTGTGTACGTTGTATTGGAGAGCGGTGTAGCAAAAGGTTGTGAAATATTGGGATTATCTAAACCTAATGCAGGAGACCAGTTATAATTCATATTGTTTACTAGCGTGCTCCCAATCATTAAGCCGATACCTCCGCAGTTAATACTGGTATCTGTTCCTGCAAAAGCATAAGGAGCACCATTTAAAGTAATAACAGTTGTATCAACATCAAAACAACCATTAATGGTGTCTGTTACTGTTAAGATGTATGTCGTATTTGTTAATGGATTGGCTGTAGGTTGAGCTATATTAGGATTGCTGAGTCCAGTAACAGGAGACCAGTTGTAAACATAGTTAGGATGGAAAAGGCTTCCCAACGTTGTACCAAGGCCACCACAGTTTATTATTTGATTGCCTCCTGCATTGGCAATTGGGGCAAAATCAATAACTAAAACCATTGTATCTGTTTTAGAACAGCCTAACAGGTTTGTCACAGTCATGTATAATGAAATATTCCCAGATTCTAATAAACTTGGAATGTAAGTAGTATGCATTAAAGCCGGATTATTAAACGTTCCTAACCCGTTTGTAGTCCAGTTAATTATATTTAAAGGATCTGTTGTGGCGTCTATAACTGTATATGGTGTATTAGAACATATCTGTGCATCATGTCCTGCATATAAAGTAGGGTATGGCCTTACATTCACAATTAACACAAATGGATCGCCCGTGCAGGCCGGTGTACTTGAAGATGTTGGTGTAATGACATATTTAACTAACGCTGCTGAAAGTGTATTGTTTATTAAAGTATCATCAATTATGCCTCCCGACCCTGAGTTATATCCTGTTGCTGACCCAAGAATAAGTGAAGATGTCCAGATGTAGGTTGTTCCTGCCAGACTGGAAGTTATATTATAATTAACACTCTGTCCTGAGCACGTAAACACTGTATCTGTTGATGTAATCAAAGGCACAGGTAAAATTACTACTGGGAGTGTCTGGAAATTGACACATGAGTTTGAATCTGCAAAAGTATAAGTTACATTGAATGTTCCTACGCCCGAAACGAGAGGATAGAAATAGCCGCCAAAAACACCTGTACCAGAGAATGTACCCCCGGCAGGCGTTCCTGATAAGGCTATAGGTGGATTGTTATAGCAATATGAGGGTTGCAGGTTAGTTATATTAACGATAGGTAACGGGTTAACGATAATAACTCTTGATCTATGGTTCACACAGGTGAAATTGTCTGTATAAGAGTACGTTATTGTATGGGTACCAATACCCGTTAAATTAGGGTAGAAGTAGTTGCCGTTGATACCTGACCCGCTGAATGTACCACCCGCTGGTATGCCTGTAAGTAGTGAGGGTAAAGCATCTACACAACTTGCTGAATCCAGCCCATAAAAATCAACTATAGGTAAACCATGAACTACAACATTCTCAGATATATCATTTATACAACCCAGTGAGTCTGTAGATGCGTAATTTATAGTATGGATGCCTACACCGGCTGAATCAGGATAAAATGTATTGCCAGTCATACCGGGTCCTGTAAATGTGCCTCCTGATGGACTTCCTGTAAGAACGGCCGGAGGATTATTCACACAGTAATCGGTGGCCAGACCTATAATATTAACAGGAACCAATGCAGAAACTACCGTTGTTTGGGTATCTGTATTTAAGCAATTATTGCCATCTATAAAAGTGTAAACAATCTGTTGTGTACCAACACCTGAAATAGATGCATAAAATAGGTTATATACCATACCAGGACCAGTAAATGTGCCCCCTGAAGGAATACCTTGAAGCAAACCAACTTCATAAGGACAATAATGAGGAGAAAGTCCTGTAAATGTTACTATCGGTAATGCGTTTACAATTACTGTCTGGGAATAGGTGTTGTAGCATGAATTGCCATCAGAATAATGATAGATAATGGTATGTGTACCTGGTCCTGACGTACTTGGATCAAAGATATTTCCCATCATGCCCGGACCTGTGAAATAGCCTCCGGCAGGACTGCCATTAAGTACTGATAATGGTGCATCTACACAGTAAGCAGCTGAAAGTCCGGAGAAAAACACTACAGGTAATGGATGAACAATTACTGTTTGGGTAGAATTGCCATAGCAACCATTGGGACTGATGTAATTATAGGTTATTGTAAATGTGCCTGCTCCGGCAGCAGATGGATCAAAGATGTCTCCACTTATTCCCGGCCCGGAAAAAGTTCCTCCCGGAGGTGTTCCTGTTAATGTGTCTGATGGCGCATCAATACAATAAGCAGAATTAAGACCATTAAAATAAACTATAGGTTGTGCATACACTACTACTGTTTGGGTATCATGATTAAGGCAACTATTGCCATCAGTATAAGAATAAACTATATTGAACGTTCCAATACCAGGTATATTAGGATAAAAGACATCGCCAACAATCCCAGGGCCGGAGAAGGTGCCACCTGAAGGGTTTCCTGTTAATGTTTCAGGTGCGGAATAGGTGCAATATGGGCTTTGAAGTCCTGTAAATGAAACAACAGGTAAGCCATATACATGGGTCGTTAATGTTGAGAAATTAGTACATCCATAGATGTCAGTGTATGTATATGTAATTGAATGGGTTCCGACACCTGCAGATGCTGGAGTGAAAATATTTCCTGTCATACCGGCGCCACTAAATGTGCCTGCGAAAGGCAATCCTATTAAATTTACAGGAGGATTGTCTACACAATAACTGAAACTTAAGCCAAGAATACCAACCTGGGGTAAGGCGTGTACGGTAACAGTTTGTGAACTACTGTTAGTGCATGTATGGGCATCAATGTAAGAATATGTTATGGTATACGTGCCAGGGCCTGCCAGTGAGGGGTTAAATGTGTTTCCTGTTATTCCTGTTCCACTGAAAGTGCCGCCGGCAGGTGTTCCTGTTAATGTTGCAAAAGGAGCATCAACACAATAACTGCTCAATAGACCTGTGAAACTCACAATAGGAATATCATATACATTTACCTGCTGTATCTGGAAGTTCATGCATCCATTAGGGTCAATGTAAGTGTAAGTAATATTGTGAAGACCTGAGCCTGCAATATTGGGATAGAAATAATTACCAGTAATTCCTGCACCGGAGAAAGTGCCACCTGATGGTGTTCCGGTTAAAAGGGCTGGGAGCGCATCAGTACAATATTGAGTTAACAAACCCGTAAAACTTACAGGGGTATAACTAAATACATTGACTGTTATTGTATTTGAAATTAATGTACCACAAGTATTTATAACTACGCGTCTGAAGCAGGTTGTAAGTATTAATGAAGAAGGGTGAGCATAGGTAGTGCTTGTGGCTCCTGTAATATCGGACCATGCACCCGAACATCCCGGCTGTATTTGCCATTGGTAAGTATAGATGCCCGATCCACCCGTAGCTAATGCTATATTTAAGAATGGTTGAGCGATACTGTCAAAACAGATTGACTGATCGTATCCAACAGTTCCTGGTGTTAAATCAGGATATACTGTTTCTGTAATGATATTTGAACTCAATGTGCCACAAGTGCCTGATGTTACAAGTCTTTTATAACAGGTTGTTTGAGTAATATTACCAGTCACATCATATGTTGAGGCAGTACCGCCGGCAATCGCTGACCAGTTTCCAGTACATAAAGTTTGCTCTTGCCACTGGTATGTGTATGTGCCATTGCCACCTGTAGCAGCTGTAGTCTGGGTAAAAGGGGCAGGAGATGTATTATAGCATATTGTCTGATCAGCTGCAATGGCACCTGAAGTTAAATCTGCATAAACTGTAACCGTTATAAAGTTGGAGAAAACTGTTCCACAAGAACCAGAAGTAACCCTTCTTATATAACATGTAGTTTGAATTAAAGGAGTTGATTGAGAATAAACATCACTGTTAGCACCCGAAATATCTGACCAGGCTCCGGAACATCCGGGTTGAATCTGCCATTGATAAGCATAAGACCCTGTACCACCGCCTGGAGACAAAGTATTGGTAAAGGTTACCGGCATAGTATTATAACATATTGTCTGATCAGTTGCTATTGAACCAGGAGTTAGATTTCCAAAAACAGTTACAGTAATAGTATTTGTGTAAACCGTTCCACAGGAAGCTCCGGACACTACTCTTCTTCTATAACATGTTGTCTGAGTTAAATTACCCGGCACATCATATGTTGTTGCTGTAGCACCTGCAATATCAGACCATATCCCTGAGCATCCCGGTTGCTCCTGCCATTGATAGGTGTAGGAGTTATTACCACCTGTAGCAGCAATTGTTTCAATAAATGCAGCCGGTGATGTATTGTAGCAGATTGTCTGATCAGAAGCTACAGCTCCTGAAGTCAGATCTGCATAAACTGTAACTGTTATGGTGTTTGTAATAACAGTACCGCACAAACCAGAGGTGACCTGATTCCTGTAGCATGTAGTCTGTATAATATTACCCAACACATCATAGGTTGATGCTGTGGCTCCGATAATATCTCCCCATCCTCCACTACATAAGGGTTGTTGTTGCCATTGATAGGTATAAGAGCCATTCCCACCTGTCGGTGCAGTAGTTTGATAAAATGCAGCAGGTGATGTATTGTAACAAATGGTCTGATCAGCAGCAACAGCACCAGAAGTTAAATCGGCAAAGACTGTTACTGTTACTGTATTCGAATAAACTGTACCACAAGAACCTGAAATAACCCTTCTTCTGAAACAAGAGGTTTGTATCAGAGGCGTGGTTTGAGCATAAACATCACTTATCCCTCCTGGTATGTCAGACCATGCTCCTGTGCAGCCGGGTTGTATCTGCCATTGGTAAGAATAAATACCTGTACCTCCTGTAGGTGATGTTGTATTGGTAAATGGAACAGGTGTCGTATTATAGCATATTGTCTGATCTGCTGCTATTGAGCCTGGCGTGAGATTTGCAAAAACTGTTACCGTAATTATATTTGTATAAACTGTACCACACGATGCGCCTGATACAACCTTTCTTCTATAACATGTTGTCAGGGAAATATTTCCCGGGTCATCATAAGTTGTTGCTGTAGCTCCCGATATATCTGACCAGCCTCCCGAACAACCGGGTTGAATCTGCCACTGATACGTATATGTGCCATTTCCTCCCGTAGGAGCTATAGTTTGAGTAAATGCAGCAGGTGATGTATTGTAGCATATTGTCTGATCTGTAGCTACTGAGCCTGATGTTAAATCGGCATATACATAAACTTCAATAGTATTGGATATTACACTGCCACACAAATTAAAAGTTAATCTTCTAAAACAGGTTGTTTGGATCAGATTTCCTCCAAAATTACAGGTAGCAGCAGTTGCTCCTGCTATATTTGACCAGGAGCCAATACATCCTGGTTGTTGTTGCCACTGGTAGGTGGTGCCTGGTGCTCCTCCTGCTGAGGCAATGACATTTACTAAGGGAGCAGGTGATGTGTTGTAGCAAATAGTTTGATTATTTCCAACAATGCCGGGAGTTAATTGTCCATATACTGTTGTGGATTGTGTACTGGAATTTAAACAAGAAAAACCGTCAGTGTAGGTATATGTAATATTAAATGTGCCTTGTCCTGCAATTATTGGATAAAAGTAATTACCACTGATACCATTACCACTGAATGTCCCTCCTGAAGGGCTTCCTGTTAATAAAGCAGATGACGCTTCAAGGCAATAAGTAGCATTTAATCCACTGAAAGATACACCGGGTAAATTATGAACGGTTGTAGTTTGTTGTGTAGAATTAATACATCCTATGGCATCTGCATAAGTGTATGTAATTATATGGGGACCGGGTCCTGCTGTAGTAGGATTAAAAATATTTCCTGAAATACCTGCACCACTAAATGTGCCTCCGGAAGGAAAGCCGATTAAAGCAGAAGGAGATGCATTGATACAATAATTTACTTGTAAACCGCTGAAAGTAACTGCCGGTAATGCGTTAACAACAGCAGTGTAAGACTTGTTATTGGTGCACCCATTGGCATCAGAATAAGTGTATGTTATGGTATGAACCCCCACGCCTGCTAAAGACGGTATAAATGAATTTCCCGAAATTCCAGCTCCACTAAAAGTTCCACCGGCAGGATAACCGGTTAAAGCAATAGGGTTGCTGTTATTAACACAGTATGGACCTGCAAGACCTGTGAAATCTACTGTCGGAAGTCCTATAACAGTGACATTCTGTGACGTATTATTAGTACATACATTACCATCAGTGTAAGTGTAAGTGATTGTGTTATTTCCTACGGCTGCATAATAGGGTATAAAAAAGTCTCCTGTAATACCATTTCCACTAAAAGTACCACCGCTGGGAGAACCTGTCAGAGGTACTGGAGTTGTCTGACTGATACAATAGGGACCTGCTAAACCTGTGAAACTTACTATTGGTAAGGGGTTAACAGTAATTGTGATTATATTGGAATAAACTATTCCACAGGGATTGGTAATTTGCCTTCTGAAGCATGTTGTCTGGAAAAGTACTGAGGGATGTGAATATATGTTGCTTGTAGCTCCTGATATATCACTCCATGCTCCTGAACAGCCAGGTTGAATTTGCCACTGGTAATTATAAAAACCATTACCACCGGAAGGAGAAACTACATTTGTAAAACCTGTTATATTCTGATTAAAACAGATTGTTTGGCTTGAAGCAACAGTCCCTCCGTTTAAATCGCCATAAACCGTTACCGTGATAATATTTGTACTAACAGTTCCACAGGAACCTGATGTTACATTCCTTCTGTAACAAGTAGTCAGAACCAGATTACCTGGCTCGTCATAAGTAGTTGCGGTAGCTCCTGATATGTCACTCCATCCTCCGGTACAGCCGGGTTGTATTTGCCATTGATAAGTGTAAATTCCATTTCCTCCACTTGCGGCTACCATTTGTACGAAAGCTGCCGGGCTGGTATTGTAACAAAGGAACTGGTCATTTCCGACACTTCCGGATGTAAGATTAGCATAAACGGTAACAGTAATTGTATTTGTTGAAACTGTTCCGCAAGAGCCTGATGTTACATTCCTTTTATAACAAGTAGTTTGTATAATATTTCCCGGAACATCATAAGTAGGTGCTGTTGCACCAGCTATATCACCCCAGCCTCCTGAACATCCGGGCTGGCTTTGCCACTGGTAAGTATAACTTAAATTACCCCCTGAAGCTGCAACAGCTTGAGTGAAAGGTGTTGGCGATGTATTATAACAAATGGTTTGATCGGAACCAACAGAACCTGAAGTTAAATTATCATAAACTGTAATTGTAAGAGTATTTGAGCTAACAGTACCGCAAGAGCCAGAGGTGACATTTCTTCTGAAACATGTTGTCAGGGTAAGGGCAGCAGGTGAATATATGTTGTTTATAGCTCCTGGTATATCAGACCATGCACCTGAACAACCTGGTTGTATCTGCCACTGATAAGCATAACTTCCTGTCCCTCCGCTTGGGCTGGCGGTATTTGTAAAGGCGGCTGCTATCGTATTAAAGCAGATAGTCTGATCAGATGCAATACTACCAGAAGTTAAATTATCATAAACCGTTACAGTAATTATATTTGTTGATACCGTACCGCATGAACCAGAGGTAACATTTCTTCTGTAACATGTTGTCTGTGTCAGATTGAATGGGTCATCATAGGTAGCAGCAGTAGCTCCTGATATGTCACTCCATCCACCGGAACAACCGGGCTGTATTTGCCATTGGTAATTATATGTGCCTGTACCACCACTGGGAGCTATTTGAGTAAACGCTGCCGGACTGGAATTGTTACAAAGAGTCTGATCACTTCCAGCGCTTCCCGGTGTAAGATTGGCATAGACAGTTACTGTAATAGTGTTTGATGATATTGTTCCACAAGAACCTGAAGTTACATTTCTTCTATAGCATGTTGTTTGAGTAAGATTAGCTGGCTCATCATAAGTTGTGGCTGTTGCCCCTGAAATATCTCCCCAGCCTCCGGAACAACCTGGCTGGCTTTGCCATTGATAAGTATAACTTCCGGTTCCTCCGGAAGAGGCAACTGTTTGTATGAAAGCTGCCGGAGATGTGTTATAGCAAAGTATTTGATCTGCAGCTACAGAACCTGATGAAAGATTTGCATAAACAGTGACTGTAATAGTATTTGAACTCACTGTGCCACAAGAGCCTGACGTAACATTTCTTCTGAAGCATGTCGTTTGGATAAGTGCAGTATGCATATAAATGTTACTTGTTGCCCCCGATATGTCGGACCACCCGCCAGAACAGCCTGGCTGTATTTGCCACTGATAAGAATAACTCCCGGTACCTCCTCCGGCATTTCCTGCGCTTGTAAATTGTGCAGGTGTAGTATTAAAGCAAATGATTTGATTTGCTGCCACACTACCGGAAGTTAAATCTGCATATACGGTAACAGTAATTGTATTTGTTGTTGCCTGACCGCAAGAACCAGAGGTCACAGTTCTCCGGTAACATGTTGTTTGTGTAAGATTACTGGGCTCAGCATAAGTAGGCGATGTTGCTCCTGGTATAAAATTGTAAAATCCAGTACATCCTGGTTGAATTAACCATTGATAAGTATAAGAACCGGTACCACCACTTGGCGCTAATGTTTGAGTGAAGGCGGCAGGACTTGTATTAAAACAAAGAAACTGATCACTTCCAACACTGCCAGAAGTAAGATCTGCATTGACAGATATAGTGATTGTGTTTGAAGTAACAGTTCCACAAGTGCCCGAGGTTACATTCCTTCTGTAACAAGTTGTCTGAATTAAATTTCCTGCCTGATAGGTAGAAGCTGTAGCGCCTGAAATATCACCCCAGCCTCCGGAACATCCCGGTTGACTTTGCCACTGGTAAGTATAGCCTCCTGTTCCTCCCGAGGGAGCAGATATTTGAATAAATGTTGAAGGCGCATTATTATAACAAAGTACTTGATCAGAACCAACTGATCCTGATGTAAGAATTGCATATACGGTAACTGTTATAACGTTTGAAATTGCACTTTGCCCACTCGATGTTGCGACCCGCCTGAAACATGTATTTTGTGCAAGTAGTGTTGATGAATAGACATTTCCTGTAGCTCCTGGTATATCAGACCAGGCCCCTGAACATCCGGGTTGTATCTGCCACTGATAAGTATAACTCCCACTACCACCAGTTGGTGATACAATATTTGCAAATTGTGATGGAGCAGTATTGAAACAAATAATCTGATCGCTTCCAATTGTGCCACTCGTTACAGGCCCCTGTACTGAAACAGTAATGGTATTTGAAATAACAGAACCGCATGCATTCGTAGCTATACGCTGGAAACAGGTATTTTGTGTAAGATTCCCCGGATAAATATATGTTGTAGCAATTGCACCGCCAATATCACTCCATGCACCCGAACAACCTGGTTGTTGTTGCCATTGATAGGATACGGCTCCTGTACCTCCTGTAGGTAAAGATAAATTTGTAAATGCTGTTGGAGCTGTATTGTATGGAATATTCTGGTCTGAACCTACCGAACCTCCCGTAAACTGCACATAAACAGTAACAGTAATCACATTGGAAAAGACTGTTCCGCATGCATTAATAACTCGTCGCCTGAAGCATGTAGTTTGAAATAAATTTACAGCACTTGTATAGTTAATAGAAGTAGCTCCGCCAATATCACCCCAACCACCACTGCACAATGATTGTTGCTGCCATTGATAAGAATAACTGCCATCTCCGCCAGAAGCTAATGCTATATTGGTTAAGGTTGAAGGTGCTGTATTAAAACATATCGACTGGTTAGAAGCTATAGTTCCCGGTGTTACATCACCATATACAGCAACTGTTATAGTATTTGAATATACAGGATTGCAAGCACCTGAAATAACTCTTCTCCTGAAACATGTCGTTTGGAAAAGAACACTTCCATAAGATAAAGTGTTTGAGTTAGCTCCCGATATATCGGCCCATCCTCCTGAACACCCCGTCTGGAGCTGCCATTGATAAGAGTAACTGCCTGTGCCACCTGAGGGCGCAGAACCTTCTGAAAATGCTGAAGGGACAGAGTTATAACAGATAACCTGGCTTGAAAATACAGAACCTGGCGCGAGGTCACTATAAACGGAAATAGTAACTGTATTAGAAACCGGAGAAGGGCAAACTCCAGATGAAATCAATCTTCTGTAGCATGTCGTTTGAGTAAGGTTACCGGGGAAATTATAGCTGAAAGCAGTTGCTCCAGATATATCGGACCATCCTCCTGAGCAACCGGGTTGTTGCTGCCATTGATAGGCATAAGACCCAGTTCCTCCGCTTGGAGGACTACCTGTTAATCCGGCAGGAGTTGTATTGTAGCAAATATTCTGATCGGCTGATATGGAACCGGGATCTATTACCGGCTGGACAGTTATTACAACTATATTAGACGCACTCGCATTACATGGGCCTGATAAAACATATCGTTTGTAAAATGTAGTTGTATAAAGTGCTGTTGGCGAATAATTAATTCCAGTATTAGGGGCAGGAGCATAACTCCATGTAAAACCACCATCGGTACTTATTTCCCACCCATAAGAATAAGTCCCCGCTCCCAGTCCTCCACCCGGGGAAGAGCCTATTATCGTTGAAGGGGATGTCCCGGCGCAAATTGTTTGGTTGGCAGAAATATTATTGTTGGATACGCCGGGATAAAATGTTGTGGTAACCCCTCCAGATGCAGTTCCCCAGCAACCACTACTTGACCGGGGCCTTAGATAATATGTTCCTGTTGTGTTAACAACGTATGTAGGCCCTCCATTTAGAGTGCTTGTGCCGCTGGGAGTTGTCTGCCAGTACCATGTAACACCTGTTGGAGGGCTGCCAATGGCATCAATATATACATAAGCTCCGGCGCAATAAGTTCCTCCCGCAGGGGTTAATGTTGGCGTTCCGGGCGTTGCGGGCGGATTTTCCATAACTCTTAATATTGCAGATGTAGCACCGGCAGCCCATGCCAAACATCCTCCAGAAGTGTATTTCGTAACCTGAATTTGTACCCACCCATTAACAGGAGATGTCCAGTCAACCCATGAATTAAGAGTATTTGCAGTACATAAAGCATTATCATCATTGTAATAAAGTATTGCCGAACCTCCCTGAAAGCCGGTTATTTGAGTATCCCAACTTGTACCGCAAGTATTAATAGTATACGACGACCCCAAATACGCAAAATGGTTCTGATGCTCGCCCTGACCGATAGTTGATGTTACAGCAAAAGAACCGCAGGGAGCATAACCGGTACCATTGACATTACTATTTAAATTGTTATAATTATTGCAACCGGAGGGGATATAGGTAACTTCTATGTATCTTCGGTTTAAATAATTATATAAATTGTCACAAGCGCTTCCTCCCCAAACCCTTAACGCATAAAATGTAAAATTTACTAAGCCTGTTGAGGTACCGTTTCCAATTGTAGAATTTACAGCATATTGTTGCATCCCTGCCATAGTACCGGAACCATAAAAAACAGATGTTGAACCACCAGTTCCTGATACATAAGACTGCTGATCTTGCATATATGCACCATTATTAACCGCTGTAAACTCCCACAAGAGATAAGAGTTGGTAATTAAATATCCTGCTGAAACACCGACACTTAGGTTGCTTGCTTGGTAAGAATTTAAGCAGGAAGCTATTATTGTAGGGTCATCATTTGGTACTGTAGGATCCAAAGTAACAGGGTAAACTCTCTCAGACGACAGAAGCCACGTTGCCGGTACCATTAAATACAAATAATAAGTCGAATTATTAATCTTTTCGATTTTGTAAGAACCTGTTATGTTGTTGGTGTTTCTGTTATGACCAGAATCAAAATACACTGGCATTTGAAATTTTGATAACGTTTTACCATTAGTATTTTTTATTAATACGTCACCATGAAAGGTGCCATCTGTTAATGTCCCGTTCTCTTTATCATATTCAAGTACCCAGTTTTCAGGAACATTTACCTTTTGGCGGAAAATAACCCATTCAGCATTGTTGTTAATAAGAGAACGTGATGAAATGACATAATTAGTCTTTGTCATCCACGAATCGAAAGCAAAAGACATATCAATACCATCAAAAATATTATTTACACTGGCTTTAGGTTTATTTAAATCAACAGTAGCTACAACGTTATTGATACTCTTGTTCGAAAGCATGTTCCCGTTGTTATCAATTTGTATAAAAGATAAATCGTTATCATAACTCATACTGTTGAGACTATCGAGCTGCATTGTAACAACAGAAGATATCCCATCAAATGACATGGGCAATTTTTGATTATTCAGGTGAAATAAATTAGGCTTTATAGTATCCTCTTTAAAAGTAACATCTATTGTTCTCCACCAACCATCAGAATCTTTATAATGCAATGGTCCCCCTGATTTTACAGAGGTAAAAGACCCATCTGTGTTTTGGAAAAGCCGGCTGTCGACAGTTCTTTCTTGTATTAACTCATAGCTGTTCTGTCTGTCGGGGTTCCGTAGTTTAGTTTTTCCGTATTCGGGATGAGATTTATACCTTTCGGGTACCTGTAAAAGGACAATATTCCCTTTGTCATTTAAATCTTCTTTTTCTTTGTCTATTTTTATTGAATCTTTTTCAGACTTGTTGTAAAATGGTAAATTTTGAGCCTGAACAGATTCAAAAGTGAATAGTAGAATAAAAAAAAGATTTAAAATCAAAATGTTAAATCTTTTTGAATTATTGTTAGAA
>Ga0073936_10002009_pt1 | contig 30753 bp, 26 predicted proteins | sample AliMusrvi5mmetaG_FD_87041 | JGI IMG/M metagenome (GOLD analysis project Ga0073936, IMG submission 87041) | Freshwater lake bacterial and archeal communities from Alinen Mustajarvi, Finland, to study Microbial Dark Matter (Phase II) - Alinen... | ecosystem: Environmental > Aquatic > Freshwater >...
GAAATGGATAATGATTCCTGGATGGTCATAGAGACCAGGTTGAGAAAACCTGGAGGGGAGACGAACAGAAAACCTTGAAGTAATTGTTGTTTCCGTTAACGGAACTTTCCAGATTAACGATTATTTATACTGCATCCCCTTGCTGGAGTATTGCTTCTTCGAAGACATCCGCTATATCCTCTTCACCCTGCCTGTGATCAGTTTTTTAAAGGGAGAAGCTAACCAGGCCGGTTGTAAAATTTGACGCAATTCAGGAGGCAATATGGGGTGCATCCACTACTCTTCGAGTGTGGTCAGATCACCGGTATCCAGTCCCATTGCAGCTGCTTTAAGCACGCGCCGCATGATTTTTCCGCTGCGGGTTTTAGGAAGCTTGTCGGCGAAGATGACAAATGCGGGGCGGGCGATCGGGCCGATCTCCTTCTCTACATGCTCCTTTAATTCATCTGCAAGTTTATCGCTGGGAGCAATTCCCTCGCGAAGGATTACCGTTGTATGGATGATGTTTCCGCGCAGGTCGTCGGGAATGGCAATGGCCGCGGCTTCTGTCACCGCGGGGTGGCTCACCAGGGCGCTTTCGATCTCGGCTGAACCAAGGCGGTAACCGCTCACTTTGATGACATCGTCGATACGCCCGATGACCCAGTAGTAGCCGTCAGCGTCCTGCCTTGCGGAATCACCGGCGAGGTACCAGCCCTGTTGCTGATATTTTTCCCAGTACTTCTCGACATACCGCTGAGGATCATGAAGGATGGTACGGGCCATTCCCGGCCACGGGTTTTTGATGATAAGGTTTCCCTCTTCTCCCTGCTGTACCTCTTTGCCATGATCGTCGACGATGGCAATCTCGTTGCCGAAAAAGGGTTTCGCGCAGGAGCCCGGTTTCAGGGGCATGATCGGGAGCGGGGTGATCATAAACCCGCCGGTTTCCGTTTGCCACCAGGTATCCATGATGGGGCACCTGTTTTTTCCGATCACCTCATGGTACCATTTCCAGGCTTCGGGATTGATGGGTTCGCCCACGGATCCAAGCAGCCGCAGCGAACTCAAATCATGACGGTTGGCCCAGGAAGCCCCGTAACGCATCAATCCGCGGATGGCGGTCGGGGAGGTGTATAAGATATTGATCCCGTATTTTTCAACCATCTGCCACCACCTGTTAGGGTAGGGGTGGTTGGGGGCACCCTCGTACATCATGATGGTCGCACCATTGATCAGCGGGGCATAGACAATATAGCTGTGTCCGGTAATCCAGCCCGGATCGGCAGCGCACCACCACCGGTCTTCGGCCTTGATATCGAAGACATATTTATGCGTGGTTGCGGTGTAAACCGCGTATCCCCCGTGTGTATGGACCAGCCCCTTGGGTTTCCCGGTCGTACCCGATGTATAGAGAATAAACAACGGATCTTCCGAATCCATCACCTCTGTTTTACAATCCTTGCAATCGAGCGGCATTAACATTAAATCGTGGTACCAGAAATCACGGTCATTTTCCATGTAACACTCTTCACCAGTACGCTTCACCGTGATGCACACCTCGATGGTTGCCGACCGTTGCATCGCCTCATTCGCGATCGCCTTGAGGTGGGTTGTCTTTCCCCTCCTGAAACCACCGTCGGCTGTGATCAGGATGCGGCTCTGGGAATCGTGAATCCTTTCGGCGAGCGCTTCCACGCTGAACCCTCCGTAAACCACGCTGTGCACCGCCCCTATGCGGGCACATGCCAGCATGGCGATGACCAGCTCGGGTATCTGGGGCATGTAGATGGTGATCACATCGCCTTTTTTAGCACCCATTGCCTTGAGAATGTTGGCAAATTTCGAAACTTCGCGGTTGAGGGCGTGATAGGAAAACGTACGCACATCGCCGGGTTCCCCTTCCCATATGATGGCCAGCTTGTTCCGGGTCGCATTTTTCTGGTGACGGTCGAGGGCATTGTAAACGATGTTTATTTTACCGCCGGTAAACCATTTGTAAAAAGGTTTCCTGCTGTCATCGAGAACTTTATCCCACTTTTTATACCAGTCAAGTTTTTTTGCTTCTGCAGCCCAGAAGCTTTCACGGTCATCGATGGACTGCTGGTAAAGGGTTTCATATTCCTTGACATTCGCTTTCCTCACGATATCCTTCGGGGGAAAATATAAATTATTGTTGCTATCGGTCCCTGTTTCCATGGTGGTTGTATTTGCAGCCAAAGATATAAATTTATCCTGTTGGGATTTTCAGCAGAAAAATAAAACCACGAAGGCGATGAAGGAAGTCACAAAGGCGCAAGATCTATGATACATTTCATAAACTTTGCGAACTTTGTACAACTATTGCGTTCAAAGAAACTTCAAACCGGTGATTGGTAACAGAATAATCGAACTCGACACGGTTGATTCAACCAACAATTATGCAAACCGCATTTTCGGATCCGGGGCATTTGAAGATGGTGTTGTTATCAATGCCCGGCAGCAGCTGGCAGGCCGCGGCCAGCAGGATCATGGCTGGACGGGCGAAGCGGGCAAGAACCTTACACTGACTGTTTGCCTCCGGCCACGGTTCCTTGCGCCCGACCGCCAGTTTCAGCTGAACAAGGCAATTGCCCTTGGTGTACTTGATTTTATCCGCTCATACATGCTTCCGGCACATTTGATCTCCCACGCGGGGACTCATATAAAATGGCCCAACGACATCTACCTGGGTTACAGGAAAATAGGGGGGATCCTTATTGAAAACAAGATCATGGGGCCGATCCTGGAAAGCTCCATTGCAGGCATCGGGGTAAATATCAATCAAACCACCTTTCCCCCCGACATTCCAAACCCTGTTTCGCTCGTTCAGCTCCTCGGGCATGAAACGGATCTTAAAGATGCCCTGTTTTGCTTATGCAGGTTTCTTGACAGGCGGTATTCTGAACTCAGGAAAGGGGAGCCCGGAAAACCAGACCCCGAATTCGATGAGAATCTCATGGGATTTGATCAGTGGCGGAATTTCATGATCGATGGCTTTCAAACGGAGGGGAGAATCAGGGGTGTGGATAGCTTCGGTCGTCTCCTGATAGAATTCCTTACGGGCGAAATAAGACCATTCAGCCACAGGGAGGTCGAATATATCCTGTAATTACCGGTTATACCTTTTTCCAAACATCACACTCAGGTAGAGGGTGAGAAAGAAACTCTGCTTCGGGTTGAATGCCATGATGGCGACCGGGATGGGAGAGTAGTCCAAAATGCCACCCACCTCAAGTGCATTGATTTGCCTGTTTTTTACGCCAAATTCGAAATCCAGGCCGGTTTTTAGATAAACACCAGGATGGAGGCCCAGGCTGCTGAACCCGGCTAGAAAAGGTCCCCGCCCATAGATGTTGTCAACAAAATGAATGTCGGGGTTGTACTTTTCCTCCCTGACTTCGTAATCACTGAATCCATTTTTCAAATGGATGATATAGAGATAGACCGGTTTGGTAATACCCAGGGAGAATCCGCCATAGTAAAGCCAGCTTACCTGGACGCCGCCCCAGTATGGTTTCCTATTGAGAATTTGATGTTGTCCGATTCCGCCCCGTAAAAACCAGACGTAATTGAGTTTGCCATAGAAATAGGAACGGGAATCGGAGTAGTAGGGGTTGATGCTGCGAACCTCCTTGGACGATTTGTAGGTCGAAAATTCAACTTCCCACATGAATTGTCTCAACGCGGTGACATTGTGCCCCTTCCTGAATTTTATCCCCCAGCCGTTCGTGTGCAGGAGCGCCCCTACGCTCCACTGTTTCTCAAGCAAAACATTTTCGGGAATGGTGTCGGGCCGTGCTTCATATTGCCCGACGGCATGATACCCGGCTGCTGTGAGGATGAGCAAACATAGTGTGAATATTATTCGCTTCATGGATAATTGGAAACAGGAACGGACAAAGGTACAAAAGAAATGGGAAGCCTAAGCTTCCCATCCAGGTAAAAATAAAATGGAAAAGATCTTTAACGTCGCTCAATTTGGTACCTTTGTTTCTCGCCGTACGCTGCACAATGCTGGTTGGAAGTGCAGGAAGAAACAAGGCCTGAAAGAACTGCTACCAATATAACAAATAGGATTTTTTTCGTGGTGTTTACCCCGATTTTCGTTTAATCAGATGTGCAAAGGTACTGTTTATAAGATATAAGAACAAACATTTTTAACATTTATTGCGTAAAGTTATCAACGATAGAAAGTTAATAAAGTGGTGACAAAAGTTGATCCCCTGATTGAATCAAGCTGGAAAATGGTGCTGGCCGATGAATTCAATAAGGAATATTTCCTTGAATTGAAGTCATTCCTGCTTGAAGAGAAGAAGACTTACCGGGTATTTCCTCCGGGAAAGTTGATATTCAATGCGTTCGACCATACACCTTTCGACCGGGTAAAGGTGGTGTTGCTGGGCCAGGACCCATACCACGGCGCAGAACAGGCTCATGGCCTGTGTTTCTCGGTCCCGGAGGGTGTTCCGAAACCACCCTCCCTGGTCAATATTTTAAAGGAGTTGAAATCAGATCTCGGTTATGACGAACCCTTGCATGGGAACCTGACCAAATGGGCCGACCAGGGTGTTCTGTTGCTCAATGCAACCCTGACCGTACGGGAAAACCAGGCAGGTTCACATCAGAACCATGGGTGGGAGACCTTTACCGATGCAGCGATTAAACAGCTTTCAGAGCGTCGGGAAGGTTTGATCTTTATCCTGTGGGGCAACTATGCCATCGCAAAAAAGGCACTGATAGATACGTCGCGCCATGCCATCCTTTCATCGGTTCATCCCTCCCCTTTGTCGGCTCACCGGGGATTTTTTGGCTGCCGCCATTTTTCACAGGTAAACAATTTATTGCGGCAACATGGCGTTGAGGAAATAGACTGGAGGTTGTGATGCATTTTCCTGGTATTCGGTTTTTTGTTCACCGGTCAAGTTTTGCATTTTGTATTTTGCACTCTGCACTTTGCAATATCCTGTTGTTATGTGTTTCGGCCTGCCTCCTGCCTGGCCTCTCATGCAGGCGCGACCAGGCATACACCCCGCTTTACCAGCCTACACCCTATGCCATTGCCATTCCAAAGTTTTTTCCAACCACGCTAAACATCCCGCCTGACAACCCGATGACGGTGGAGGGCATTGAACTCGGGCGATACCTCTTCTACGACGGCCGGCTGTCGGGACGTACCGAACCTGACTCACTGATGAGTTGCTGCACCTGCCACCTGCAATCGCATTCGTTTGTGTGCGGGATTGATCATCCGAAATTCACCGGAGGGCATCCCTTCGGACTGACCTGTGTACTTACTCCCCATTTCATGCTGCCCATGATAAACCTGGTATGGGACAGCCACGGTTATCTCTGGAATGGCAAGGTTTCAGCCGTAAATCCATCTCCTGCAATGAGGAATCTCGAAGACGTTACCTGGATGGCCATTGTTGCACCGCATGAAATACACGGGGATACTGCCAGGGTCGCCGCACTTTTTCAATCGCTGAAAGGTTACCCTGAACTGTTTACCCGGGCTTTTGGTTCCAGCCACGTAACTGTGAAAAGCATGGGCAGGGCAATCGCACAGTTTGTGCGTACGCTGATTTCAGCCAATTCGAAATTTGACCGGTTCATGCTCGGGAAGGAACAGCTGACTTCATCTGAACGAAACGGTTACGTACTATTTATGACAGAGCAGGGAGGCGATTGCTTTCATTGCCATGGCGGGGAGGGAAACCCCCTTTTTACAACCAACCTTTTTTATAATAATGGCAAAGATTCCCTTTTCACCGATCCCGGCGACCGGCTTTCGGTAACAGGCAACCCCGGTGATGCCGGGTCGTATAAAGCCCCCACGCTGCGCAACCTCTCCTTCAGGGCTCCCTATATGCACGACGGAAGGTTCAAAACGCTTGACGAGGTGCTTGGTTTTTACAACTCCAATCTTGTCTGGTCGCCGTATATCAGTCCGCTGATGCATCACATCGCGACCCATGGCATCAGGTTGTCGCCGCCGCAACTCGCCGATCTGAAAGCCTTCCTGCTCGCGCTGAACGACAGTTCATTTATTGCCAACCCTGCCTTTGCAAGGCCTCTCAAGTTTCCGGATGATAATTAGTGGTATTTTTGAACCATGATACAATTTCCAAATTGCAAGATCAACCTCGGTCTGAATGTCGTGGATAAACGACCCGATGGATTTCACAACCTTGAAACGATATTGTACCCGGTACCATTCCACGATGTGCTTGAAATTCTCCCGGCGCAGGATGGCCTGTTCCGGTTCGATGTTACCGGGTTGGCCATCCCTGGCGGGCATGAGCAGAACCTGTGCGTGAAGGCCTTTCGCATATTGCAGGCTGATTTTGGATTGCCACCTGTAAAGATGCACCTGCATAAGGTAATCCCGATGGGCAGCGGGTTGGGAGGCGGCTCCTCCAACGGGGCGTTTACCCTGAAAATGGTGAATGAACTGTTCGGCCTTTGCCTGGAGCGTGAAAATCTGAAAAAGTATGCCCGCCGTTTAGGAAGCGATTGTGCGTTTTTTATAGAAAACCATCCTGTATTCGCATATGAAAAGGGTGACCGGTTCGAGCCCGTTGCAATGGAACTGTCGGGCTTATTTCTAGCCATCGTGATTCCCGGGGTGCATGTTGCTACAGCGGATGCCTATCGCATGGTTGTGCCAGCGATCCCGGAACAAGCGTTATCAGAGGTGATTCAACTTCCAATAGAAGCATGGAAGGAGAGGCTTGTTAACGATTTTGAGAACCCTGTTTTTGAAAAGTTCCCGGTGATCGGGGGGATTAAAACGGCACTGTATCATGCCGGGGCAGTTTATGCATCCATGACGGGCAGCGGGTCGGCCGTATTCGGAATTTTTAATGATCTGCCTGATCTTCCAGTGATGCAGGGGTGTTTTTGCAGGGTCTGGCGGCTTGGTTCTGTTGAGGGTCAATGAATATCGAATAATGAATATCGAATATTGAATTGTGATTGATCGCAGTCTTACCGTTCATATATTCTCCTTATATTTGAAGCAATCCGGCAAAAAACTGAGACCTATGAGAAGAACCCTGATAACGATTTTTTCATTGCTCGCCGCAAGCCTGTCGTTTGGGCAGGGTCAACAGGACTCCAACGATATCCTTTTCCCCCGGCATTTTATCTCGGTGAATCCATTGAACATCCTGCTTTTTCAGCAGGCAGGGATCACGTATGAATATAAACCGGGGATAGTTGGTTATGGCCTTACAGCCGGGTATATCTATCCCAATCACAAGGAGTACAGCAATTACTTTATCGCCGGACCCACCAGTGCCGGTTCCCTTGGTGATTATTCGGGTTTTTTTGTGGCTCCCCAGGTCAACCTGTACTTAAATAAACCGAAATTTTCAGGGCATGCCAACCTGATCTATCTTACACTAAAACCGGTTTACAAGTATATGCATATCGATTCGACACAACAGACCGCCTGGTCCCACCCCGATGATTATTATGTTTACAGGAAGATGAATGACAAGGTCAATGTTTATGGCGGTTTCGTCGATTTCGGGTACAAATGTTACATCCATCATTTCTTTTTCGACCTTGAATTTGGCCTTGGGATCCTGGCGGCAGATCACAAAATGACTGTTTCAGCTGAATGGATTTCCTATTCACAGGAGCATTACAACCATCCGCCAAAAGAGGAATCAACACATGAAAGTCATTTAACCGTAAATTTCACACTCACTCTCGGAGGAGCGCTTTAACGCCAACCCTGGCCACCTGAAAACCATGATAAAACTCCTTTTGCTGACGGATCTTGTTTTTTCGTTTGCACGCCTGACCTGATATGTGGCCAGCATTAGCAGTGGTTAAATCAGAATCCTATGATTCAATGGAATATCGAACAATGAATATCGAATATTGAATTGAGAAGGGTGGTGGCTGGACACCGGGAGGTTATTTTGGGGCAAGCCGGTAGAGGAAGATGGCGATGAAGCCGAAGATGATGTTGGGAATCCAGACGGCGATCAGGGGAGGGAGGTCTCCAAAGGTGGCAAAAACGGTAAATATCTGCATGAAGAGGATGTACATGAAAGTCAGTGCCAGTCCAAGCCCGAGGTGAAACCCGATGCCGCCCCGGACTTTCCTGCTCGAAACGGATACCCCGATAAGGGTAAGAATAACGGTTGCGAAGGGGAAGGCAATCCGTTCATACTTTTTTACTTTGAATTTCACCAAATCGGGGTCGCCACGCAGCTCCTTGTTTTTGATCGTCTGCTGCAGCATGAAATAGTTCATGATCTTCACCTCTTCAACATCTTCGGTAAATTCGGAGGGCTTGAAGGGAAGCAATGTGTCGAGTTTAACGCCCTTGGTAATTGACTCTTTCATCCCGTTCATCTTCCTGAAATAAAAATTGGAAATTTTCCAACGTAACCGCAGGCTGTCCCATTCGATGCGTTCAGCTTTCAGCTTGTACACCAGTTTCTGGCCTTCAAATTTTTCCAGGGTGAATTTCCATCCAGCATTGGAATGAATGTTGAAATTTTCAAGATAGATAAAGGTACCCGGACTGATCTGTTTGTGTATGTTCTGTTCGCTGAACTCCTTGGGGCTGTTTATGTATTGCTTTTCAAAGGCAAACATGCTTCTGTTGGTGTAGGGAATGATGAAGTTTGCCAGGAAAAACGAGAGTAATCCAAGCACCAGCGCGGAAATGAAGTAGGGGAACAACATCCGCCGGAAACTGATGCCGCTGCTCAGGATTGCGATTATTTCAGAATCGGAGGCCATCCGTGAGGTGAAAAAAATGACCGCAATAAAGGTTAGCAGATAGCTGAAGAGGTTGATGAAATAAGGGACGAAGTTGAGGTAATAGTCGAAAATGATCGCTTTGAGCGGAGCTTCGTGCCGGAGAAAATCATCAATTTTTTCTGAAATATCGAAGACGATGACAATAAATATCAGCAACACAAGGGTGAAAAAAAACGTCCCCAGAAATTTCCTGATGATATAGATGTCAATCGTTCGCATCATCCACCCTTTTTTATTTTCTCATTGTAAAAATTCGCACTTCGCACTTCGCACTTCGCATTTCACATTTCTCATTTCACATTTGACTTTGCATTTTGCATTTTGCATTTTGCATTTTGCATTTTCAAAGTCTCTGCATCAGCTTTTTAACCATTATCTCTTTCCAGGGCGAAAAAGTTCCGTTTACTATTTGTGTTCTTGCTTCTTTCATCAGCCAGATGTAAAATCCAAGGTTGTGCATGGTTGCGATGATGGAACTTAAAATCTCTTTTGATATGAAAAGATGACGGAGAAATGCCTTGTTGTATTGCAGGTCGGCAAATACTTCGCCTTCCGCCTCCAGGGGTGAAAAATCATTTTTCCACTTTTCGTTTTTAATATTGATGATCCCGTTTCTCGTAAAGAGCATCCCGTTGCGGCCATTGCGCGTGGGCATCACGCAGTCGAACATGTCGATGCCAAGGGCGATGCTTTCAAGGATGTTTGCCGGCGTGCCGACACCCATCAGATAACGCGGTTTTTTATCGGGAAGTATCCCGCAGACAAGCGCGGTCATTTCGTACATCATCTCTGCAGGTTCGCCAACGGAGAGTCCTCCAATGGCATTTCCGGGGGCCTCCTGCCCGGCGATAAACCTGGCAGATTCAGCACGAAGTTCGGGAAACACACTGCCCTGAACGATGGGGAACAGACTTTGGGTATATCCATGCGGGCACTCAGTTTCGCTGAACCGGGCTACACAGCGGGCAAGCCAGGAATGGGTTCGCTTCATCGATTTCCTCGCATAAGCCTCATCGCAGGGGTATGGGGTACATTCGTCGAATGCCATCATGATGTCGGCGCCGATCTGGCGTTGAACATCCACCGCTTTCTCGGGGGTGAAAACATGTTTGGAGCCATCGATGTGTGACTGGAAAACAACCCCGTCGTCTGTGAATTTCCGTATATCGCCCAACGAATAGATCTGATAGCCCCCGCTGTCGGTGAGAATTGGTTTGTCCCACCCGTTGAATTTATGGAGTCCGCCGGCTGCCGAGATGATATCCGCACCCGGCCTCAGGTAGAGATGATAGGTGTTTGAAAGCATGATCTGCGCCTTCACCTCTTCCCGCAGGTCTTTGACATGCAGTGCTTTTACTGTTCCGGCTGTACCGACCGGCATGAAAAAGGGGGATTCAATCATTCCATGATCGGTACCGAGAATACCGGCACGGGCGGAGGTCGCTTTATCGCGATGGGAAATTTCGAAAGTCAATTGGCAGGTTTTGTGAAAATTGAGGCAAAGGTAAGGGTTCTTCTTCTCAACCGCACGTTCATTTTCTTTCAGGGAGAGGTTTTTATAATTGGAGAATTCATAACTTTGTCACGGAATGACATAATCTTTTTTAATGGTTGATATTCTGATAAATAGACAATTTTTCCCGCTCGTTTTGTTAGGCTTTTTTGCTTTTGTCTTTCTTTTACAGCTGTTGTATCACTGGTTAATTTTCTGGCGGCTCGGACGTTACAAGCCCGTCACCCAGACCCGTGCACCAAGGGGGGTTTCAGTGGTGATCTGTGCCCATAACGAGTATCATCACCTGCGTGAAACACTCCCGCTGATCCTCGAGCAGGACTATCCTGAATATGAAGTACTGGTTGTAAACCATTCATCTGATGATGACACGCATTACCTCCTGACTTCGCTTGAAGAGAAATATCCTCACCTCACCACGATCTATATCCGCGAAGACCTCAATTTCTTTTCCGGCAAAAAATTCCCCCTTTCGATTGGGATTAAATCGGCGAAATACGACCAGGTGCTGCTCACCGATGCGGATTGCAAACCTGCATCAAAAGATTGGATCCGGCTCATGCAATCGGCATTCCTGCCAAAGACAGAGGTTGTGCTGGGGTATGGTCCGTACATCCGTAGTGAAGGTTTGCTCAACAAACTGATCCGGTTCGATACTGCTTTTATCGCCACCCAGTACCTCTCATATGCCCTGGCCGGCATTCCGTACATGGGGGTTGGCCGCAATCTCTCTTACCTGAAACAGGTATTTTACAAAAACCAGGGGTTTATTGCACATTACCGTGTTCGTTCAGGAGATGACGACCTTTTTATCAACAGGGTTGCCAACCGGTCGAATACGGCCATCATGGTTCATCCTTCAAGCTACACCTTGTCTGATCCCAAACAAACGCTGGGGAAGTGGATCACTCAAAAAAAACGACATCTTTCCACAAGTCACCTCTACAAGCTCAGGCATAAGATATTGCTGGGGCTTTTTGCATTCAGCCAGGTTGCCTTTTTGGGACTATTCATCGTGCTTCTGGCGCTCAACTGGTCGCCTGTTCCGGTTCTGGTGATTTTCCTGCTCCGGATGATATCACAGTACATTGTCCTTTCAGGCTGCATGCGGCAGCTGAACGAAAAGGATCTTTCGCCGTTTCTCCCCTTTTATGAAATCCTGTTGATGGTGTTCAATGCAGGAATATTGATTTCCAACGTCGTACGCAAACCTACCCGATGGAAATAGCCGCGCATCTTACCGAAAAGGGACAACGTGATTTTTACCTGGTTCAACAGGCCCGCGATCATGGCGATCAGCATGCCTATGCCGAATTGCTGAACAAATACCGCGATTCCCTTTACTTCATGATGCTGAAAATGACCAGCAATGCCACTGATGCCGAAGATCTCACCATCGAAGCTTTTGGCAGGGCCTTTAAAAACATATCCCAGTACACTCCCGAATTTGCTTTCAGCACCTGGCTTTTTAAAATCGGAGCCAACAATTGCATCGACTTTTTACGCAAAAGCAATCGTATCCGCTTTGCCGATAACTTTTTCGATGAGGAGGGAGATTCGGAAAACGCTCCTTACAACATCCCGTTCACCGGTCTTGATCCCGAGGAGAAAATCATTGAAAAACAGAAGATCCAGCTCATGCACGAAGTCGTGGAGAAGCTTAAGCCACACTACCGCCACATGATTGAACTGAGGTATTTCAAAGAATGGTCCTATGAAGAGATCTCCGAGGAGCTCAATCTTCCACTTGGAACGGTAAAAGCACAGCTTTTCAGGGCCCGTGAGTTTTTATTGCAGATTCTCAAGCCGGTGGAGGAGAGGATCTGACGTGACGGGTGACAATTTATTTGTTAATTTTGTCTGTTAAGATAGACTTTTCATGGAAATGAACGATTTTAAAAACAGCATTCTTTTAGGTATTCCTGCAGAGTTGCCGGAGTTGCGGCCGTATGAACCCGCTGTAAACCATGCTCCTGTGCGAAAGGATATACTTTCGGCAGCGGAGAAAATGCTTGCCCTGAAAAATGCGCTCAGGTATTTCGACCCGAAACACCATGCCATCCTGGCCCCGGAATTTGCAGGTGAATTGAAAAAATATGGCCGCATTTACATGTACCGTTTCCGGCCAGTTTACGCGATGCATGCACGCAACATTTACGAGTACCCATACCGCTCGCTCCAGGCTGCATCCATCATGCTGATGATCCAGAATAACCTGGATCCGGCAGTTGCCCAGCATCCGCATGAACTGATCACCTATGGCGGCAATGGCGCAGTATTCCAGAACTGGGCGCAGTACCTGCTTACCATGAAGTACCTGGCCACCATGACCGATGAGCAGACAATGGCCATGTATTCCGGTCACCCGATGGGACTTTTCCCTTCGCACAGGGATGCACCGCGTGTCGTCGTGACGAATGGCATGATGATCCCGAACTATTCAAAGCCTGATGACTGGGAAAGGTTCAATGCGCTTGGCGTTACCCAATACGGGCAGATGACGGCGGGGTCGTACATGTATATCGGGCCGCAGGGCATCGTACATGGTACCACGATCACCATTTTGAATGCGGCCCGCAAAGTCACCGCCGATACCATAGGCGGTACAGTATTCGTAACCTCCGGACTGGGCGGCATGTCGGGTGCGCAGGCCAAGGCAGCTGTCATTGCCGGAGCCATTGCCGTGGTGGCTGAAATCAACCCATTGGTGGTTAAAAAGCGTCATGAACAGGGTTGGGTGGATGAAGTGTTCACTGAACTCGATGAACTTGTCCGCCGGATGATGCAGGCAGTCTGCAACAGGGAGCCGGTATCGCTGGCTTACCAGGGGAATGTGGTTGATCTGTGGGAATATTTTGCGGAGAACAAACTGCAGATTGAACTCGGTTCCGATCAGACCTCGCTGCACAATCCCTGGTCGGGGGGGTATTACCCGGCAGGACTCACGTTTGAGGAATCCAATGCGATGATGGTTGCGGATCCGGGAAAATTCAGGATTGCCGTTCAGAAGTCCTTATGCAGGCAGGTAACCGCCATCAACTCCATGGCAGCCAATGGAATGTATTTCTGGGACTACGGCAACGCCTTCCTCCTGGAAGCTTCCCGCGCCGGTGCCGACGTAATGAATCCCGACGGAACCTTCATTTACCCGTCGTATGTTCAGGATATCATGGGGCCGCTGTTCTTCGACTATGGATTCGGTCCCTTCCGCTGGGTGTGCACTTCAGGAAATCCCAGGGACCTGGAGGTTTCCGACGGAATTGCCGCCGACATCCTGGAGGAAATTGCCGCCACCTCTCCTAAAGAGACGGAGATGCAGATGCGCGACAACATCCACTGGATCCGCGAAGCAGGCAAAAACAAGCTGGTTGTGGGTTCGCAGGCACGCATCCTTTACGCCGATTGTGAGGGCCGCACCAGGATTGCCGCAGCCTTTAATGAAGCAATCAAAGCCGGGATGATCTCCGCACCCATCGTTCTCGGGCGAGACCACCACGACGTTTCCGGAACCGATTCACCCTACCGGGAGACGTCGAATATATACGACGGATCGGGTTTTACAGCCGATATGGCCATCCAGAATGTGATCGGCGACGGTTTCCGCGGGGCAACCTGGGTCTCCATCCATAACGGGGGCGGGGTAGGATGGGGAGAGGTGATCAACGGCGGGTTCGGCATGCTTCTCGATGGCACTGATGATGCAGCAAGAAGGCTGCGCATGATGCTCCACTGGGATGTGAACAATGGCATTGCCCGCCGTGCCTGGGCACGCAACGACGAGGCCATCTTCGCGATTGAAAGGGCGATGCAGGAGGAACCCCGGCTATGTGTGACGCTGCCGAACAGAGTTGCGGATGGGGTTGTGGAGGGGCTGTTCTAAAGGACAGTTTGCAGGGGATAGAATTCAGTTCGTGGTGAAAATGCGTGACACGTGACACGTGACGGGTAACGGGTGACAAGTGACAAATGACAGGTGATGTGGTGCGGGTACTAGAAATTCTTTGAGGAAAGTTCCTGGATATGTACGTCGGTTGAATCGAGCGGGTTAAGAACCTCCTGCCTGACGACGCCGTACCTGTTATTTAACCAGAGGTATGCAGTCCTGGTGTATTTTACAGTGCCGGTATGAACAGGCCCGGTATACCTGAACCTGAAACAGGAGTAACTGCCTGCCGGTGTGGTGATCACCGCAGTTGTGTCGACGAGGGTAACAGTGAGTGTGTCGCTGTTTACATATGAGTTATAAACCACGCCTGGTTTTGCATTGATCGGGAAAGTGCATGGTTTTTCACTGAGGGTGGAATCATTCACTACCGAAAATTCGGATGGGGAAACAATCCAATTAAAGCTCCTGTTTTGCCCGGCCCATCCGCAGGTCTGAGTGGTTGCGCCGCTGAACTGGTAACTGGCTGTTACGTTATTGACCAGTTTCTGGACCTGGCAGGAGTCCCCATTTTTAAGGGTGACTTTGTACGACCAGGAATTCCCGGTTTTTGCAAAATTGAAATATTTCACAGAATCGGCCGGAACCTGCACACTTGCCATGGTACCAAGCCAGTTGATAAATTCATCGCCGAGCTGGCCGCATTCGTTCCCGGTGATGCGGATGTCGATTTTACCCTCATCAGAAAATACCGCATATCCCCCAAGGCTCCAGTTCTGACACATCACGTTAGCAGGGTCGTTGTTGACGACTTTGAAATATAAGGTTCCTTTGACAAACTGAAACGAGTGGAAAACGCTGGTCTCCTTCATGAAGAGGATTCCTGAGAGTAATTTGCCGCCGGCATCGGGATAGATCACCATGGTGCCGTATTCCTTTAACAACTGGTTGTTCTTAAAGGTTGAAATGTTTCCTTTCCATGTCCCGATAAAATTTTCAATCGTCTTGCCGGTGGGGTCAAATGATTTCTTCTTGCAACCTGAAAAGGAGATCAGGAAAATCGCACTGATAAGGATTAGGAGATAGCTTTTCATGCAGATAATAACGTTGTTTAATCGAAGAAGGTATATTCATATTTAAGAAAATAATGCCGGCTGATGGCTCTCCCCTGTCCGTCGATGACCACATCCACTTCGTCGGCCAGGCCATCCTCGTTGTAAGTGCGGTTGACCGTCATGTAAACTTCACCATCCTCATCCAGCTCCTCCTCGGTAACAACCTGGTTCTTTTCATTGTGCGTAATTCGGGTTTGATTGGGTTTGATAGGGCTTTCATCCGGCCCCGGGATCGGCTCGCCCGATTCGTCTGTTACCTGGTGTTTCACCATCACGCCATTTTCCCATTCAAATGTTTCAACCTGTTCAACTTCACCCTCATCCGTGGTGGTAACCCGGCTGATCAGTGCACCGGCATCATTGTATTCATAGGCAATGGTATCCAGCGATCCGTCCTGGTAATGTTTCAGCGCCCGGAGGACCTGGCCGGCTTCGTTGCGGACAAAGGTTTTTTCTTCGGCAATTTCATCCTCCACGGGGAAGTAGGATTCATGCACCAGGTTTCCCTGCGGGTCATATCCATACTGGTACATCTCTTCAAACTCTCCCTGGCGGCTATAACTGATCTCCTTCAACGGGCGGCCGTCGGGATCATATTCACTGTAATGGTTCGGATGACCATGGATGTCGACCTCTTCATCATTGACATTCCTGATGATATAATCATGCTGTGTAACGGTGATGCTTCTGACCATTTTCTCCATTCAATTTCCTGTTATGGTTCATGTGACCAATTAATGCCATAAATTTACTGCAAATATTGCAACTTGCTCCTCAATTGGAGGTAAAAATGCAAATATTAAAACACGACCCATGAAAAATCGTTATTTTTTCCTTTTGGTTGTCACACTTCTCGCTATGAATGGTTGTAAACATAAGATCGCGATCAAATACCCGTTGGCCAAAAAGGTTGATACCGTTGATAATTATTTTGGCACAAAGATAGCGGATCCATACCGGTGGCTCGAAAATGACACATCTGCTGAAACGGCAGCCTGGGTACGTGCTGAAAATGCGGCAACGAATGACTACCTGTCGAAGATTCCCTTCCGGGATAAAATCAGGGAACGGCTCACCCGCATCTGGAACTACCCGCGTTATGGTGTTCCGTTTAAGGAGGGATCCTGCTATTTCTATTTCAAAAATGACGGGTTGCAGAACCAATCGGTGCTGTATGTCAAAAAAGGACTGGAGGGGGAGGCCCGGGTGTTGTTGGATCCAAACAAATTTTCGGCAGACGGAACCATCGCCCTGGCGGGGACATCTGTGTCGCATGACGGGAAATACCTTGCATACAGCATAGCGCGCAGTGGTTCTGACTGGAACGAAGTGCAGGTGATGGAAATTGAGTCGGGCAGGGTCTTGCCCGATACCCTGGAATGGGTCAAGTTTTCGGGAATGTCGTGGCAAAACAGCGGGTTTTATTACAGCCGGTATGATGCGCCGAAAAAGGGGATGGAGTTTTCGAAGAAAAACGAATTTCAGAAAGTCTATTTTCACACGGTCGGAACCTCCCAGCGGGAGGATAAGCTGATCTACCAGAACCTTAAATACCCCCAGCGAAATTACGGGGCCGCGGTTAGCGAGGATCAGCGTTTTCTGATCCTGTACGAATCGGAATCCACCAGCGGAAACGCCATTTATTGCCGCGACCTTTCAAAACCCGCGATGCCCTTCCGGCAACTGACAGAGGGCTTTGATTATGAATACCACGTGGTTGACAATGTGGGGGATAAGCTGCTTGTCGTGACCAACAATAAGGCTCCCAGGAAGAAACTGGTAATGGTGGACCCTGCAGACCCAGGACAGGGGAGGTGGAAAACCCTTATCCCCGAGCGGGAAGATGTGCTCGAGTCGGTAAGCCTGGCAGGTGGGGTACTGGTTGCGGAATATATGCAGCATGCATCTTCCAGGGCATTCTTATATAACCCTGACGGAAAGGTTTTGCATGAGATGAACCTGCCGGGAATCGGAACGATGGCTGGTTTCAGTGGTAAAAAAGGGGAGAATGTCGCTTTTTACGGTTATTCCTCCTTCACCTTTCCGCTTACGACCTATAAATATGATCTTTCACAAAACAAATCAGATGTTTTTAACCGGCCGGAGATCGATTTTGACCCGGAACTCTACGAAGTGAAACAGGTTTTCTACCCGGGCAAGGATAAAACCAGGATCCCGATGTTCATAGTGCACAGGAAGGGGATGAAGTTGAATGGCGCAAATCCCACCCTGCTTTATGGCTATGGTGGCTTCAACATCAGCCTCACCCCTAATTTCAGCCTGGGCAGGCTGCTCTTTCTTGAAAACGGTGGGATTTACGCCGTTGCGAACCTCCGGGGCGGCGGCGAATATGGTGAAGAGTGGCACAAGGCCGGTACGAAAGAGCGGAAGCAAAATGTATTTGACGATTTTATCGCCGCCGCCGAATACCTGGTTGCCGAAAAGTACACTTCGCCCGCGCACTTGGCCATCATGGGGGGATCGAATGGGGGTTTGCTCGTAGGTGCGTGCATGACGCAGCGCCCTGAACTTTTCAGGGCCGCCATTCCGCAGGTGGGTGTGATGGACATGCTTCGTTATCACAAGTTCACCATCGGCTGGGCCTGGGCAAGCGACTATGGCACGAGTGAGACGAAAGAGGGTTTTGATTACCTGGTAAAATATTCCCCGTTGCATAACATTCGCGAGGGAGTTGAATACCCTGCCACCCTCGCTTTCACCGCCGATCATGACGACCGGGTGGTGCCGGCGCACACCTTTAAATTCATGGCTACCCTGCAGGCAAAGCAAAAAGGGAACAATCCCGTGCTGGTGCGTATCGAGACAAAGGCGGGGCACGGAGCGGGCAAACCAACGGCCAAGCAGATCGATGAAGCCGCCGACCTGTGGTCGTTTTTGTTCTATAACCTGGGAATGACCTTCAAATAGTGGGCCTGAGGGCCAGGTTGCTATTCAACAATCACCTTCTTTGTAACTTTCAGTTCGTTTGCACGCACGGTGATGAAGTAAACACCAGGGGAAAAATGGCCGGCATCGATGCTGAACCGGTGGTTTCCGGCCTCCATGTTCCCTTTATATTGAATCAAAACCGGTCGCCCAATAAGATTCGTTACTTCAAAAGAAACATTCGCTGGCAGTTTCAGGTCCATTGATACGTTCGCAAGGTCTTTTACAGGGTTCGGAAAAACGGCCACACCAGGGAGTTCACCGGTTTTCTCATCGAAACCCATCAGGGTGGTGGGTACTGTAAAGTCACTTTGTATGTAAGAAAAATCAGGAATGTATTTGAACCTGGAATCTGCGGTTGCATCCGAAAACCACTGGGTGCAGATGGGAAGCGTGAATCTGCTGTTGTCTGTAAATACAATAGGAGAGGTGCACTGCCCGTAAGCTTCCTGGGTGATGTCACACAGGAATGTTACAGTACTTGCATCCATACCGGCATCAGGGGAGGTAAGCTTGTGCTGGATGAGGTCAAAACCGCGGGCAAAAACATCCGGATCCTGGTTATTCACTTCTCCATCCATATGGGTATCATTCCAGGTGAAAAACATTTTGTCCCCGGCCTTGTTCCTGGAAACATAGGTCCGGTTATCGCTGGTATAGTTGCCCCATGTACCCCGGAATGTCTTCAGGTGTCCCAGGAAAACCCCTTGCCAGGAAGCCCCGCCATTGATGGTGTAAATATCATATATGTTGATCAGGCTGTCCACGCCGGTGGTGATTGAATAGGCGCCCGGGGCATATCCAACCGCAACGCCTATATGCAGGTTGCCCCATTTGTCGACGCTGATCGAGTGGTCGAAGGCAGTGGTATAAGGTATCTCATCGCGTGAGGGAACCGGCTGGCCGAACAAGGTATAGATAAAATAATCGGAATATTGATTTTTAATTGCAGCAATTCCATCAGGTCCGCCAAGATAGATCGGAATGGGCGGGCCCCAGGTCAGGCCGCCATCCGTCGACTTCCTGACCAGCGGATAGTAGGTTGAGTCGAGGAGCGGGGTGCCGTAGGCATAATTTGTCAGCACCGACATCCATACGGTGTTGCCATCGGGTGAGGCGGCAATTTTGCAATCGGCAGCCGGAACAGCATCCCGGCATGGGAACGCGATCTTTCTGAATGTATAATCAAAATCCTTTGTCGTATTGTTCCAGGGGCCCCTGCCGTAGATCACGCTGTCCTGGTAGGATGGAGTTCCTGATTCAATATTCATGTCAAGGTCGACCATATGGGCTATTCCAGCGCCGGATATGGTAAATCCGTCGGGAATATTGGTGTATAGAAGGCCATCGTACCATCGCAGGCGTTTCGTAGTATCGGCATGGTTCACCAGGTTGGCTGTGCCAAAGCTGTACCCGCCGAAACCGCTGACGATGAGGTTGGCATAATTTGGCGCGAAAAAGGCAAGGAATGCATTTGCAGGATTAAGGTTGCCGGCCGGGTTGTAAAGGGCCGCAGAGGGATACCTGCAGGCATCATAATAATCGGGAACGGCTGCAAGGTTGGCACGGTATGCCTGGACCTGCGTGGTCCAGTCTGCCTGAGTTTCCCCCATGTTCAGGCCAATATCCATCCCCAGGTAGCCCGACAGTGCCGGCGGCGTTGATCCTGGTCCCATCCTGTGGAAATTGACAACGACGTTCAGGTTATCATCGGCCCACACCATCGTCCTGGTTCCCCGTGAATAACCGAAAACACTGGCAGAAGTTCCCAGGTCAAGCACAGTGACGATGTTTGGCTTATCGCCGTTATTCGCTCGGTGATGGACGGATGCAACAGGAGAAAAGCTGGTTTTCTCCACGGGCTCCCTAACCACGGGCTCTTCCCTTTGACAGTTCCTGAAAAAAACACCTTTTTTAATCCGGGGCCTTTGCGCAACCACGGACAAGGCGAGCATCATCGCAAAGATTATCAGCAGGAAGTTTTTCATGGATTGTTGTTTTGACAAATATAGGTTAAAAGGAGCATAAAGGCAAACCTGATCATCCGGGAATAAATATTTATTTTCTTATCACTGCAACGAATTCTGATTTTGACTTGTCATTATATAAAAGGGCATTCTATGAAGTTATGAACAATGGATTCACTTTTTGGATCAAAACGGATTAAACCATAGAACTCGCGACCATGATATACAAATATACGGACAGGGAGATCATCGAAGGACTGCGTCAGAGGAAGAGCAGTTGTGTCAATTTTTTGTACCAGGAATTTTATCCGATCATACGGAATTACCTGGAACACAATTCCGGGAACCGCCAGGATATGGAGGACCTGATCCATGACACCATCATCGTTTTGTTCGAACGGGTGATGGACCCGCAGTTTGTGCTGCACTGCAGCCTGAAAACTTATTTCATTTCGATCAGCAGGCATTTGTGGCTGCAAAAGCTTGAACGTCAATACAGGCTGCTTTACCAGGCGGATTACCAGGTGCACGAGGAGAAGGAGAGCTATGTTCTGGATGATCTGGAACGTTCGGAGGAGAGTCTCGAGGAGCAAAGGCTGTTTTATAAAAACCTCATGCTCCTGCCCGTCGACTGCATGCGCCTTCTGCAACTTTATTGTTTGAAGATATCCTATAAGGAGATCGTCAGTCTGATGAAGTACAGGGACGAGGACTACGTAAAAACACGCAAATATTTATGCAAGAAAATGCTTCGAAGAAAAATACTGAATGACCCGGAATACCGACAATTTTTGAGATATGAAAAAAAACGAAATTTCAAGTGATTGGATTGATCGCTTCAACAACAACGAACTTGACGAATATGAGAAGGCAATTTTCGAGGAGCGGATGAACGACAACCCCCTGCTCCGGTCGGAGGTTTACCTGGATGCGCGCCTGAACCGTTTTCTCATGGATGGGGATGTTATCGACCTGATGACCAAGATCAAGTCTGCTTCCAGGAGAAATGAAAAAGGAGGCCGGGTGATGAACACACTGATGATCGCGGCATCGGTGTGGTTCTTTGCCATGATCGGCGGACTTTTTTATTTTCTCGGGACACATACGACCCCGACCGGGCTCTCTGCAATCAGCCATCCTGGTGAGTTTGAGAGGAAGAAGGAAAATGAATCCGGCCGGCCGGGGCACACATCTGAATTTCAATATTCCGGGGATCATGGTTCCATTCTCCTTAAGGATGAGTCGCACAAGGGGTTGGTCATCGCAAACTTCAAACCACTGGCCGGGTTCGAACTTTTAATCGGTTCGGCAATGCGGGCAGGAGGGTTCAAGTTGCTTTCGCCCGGTGTGATCCTCTCCATACCCGGCGGAACCGAGGTGATGTTTGCATGGAGATGCGTTGATCAGCATGAACCGCTTTCCCTGTCAGTATTGGACAACCAGGGAAGAATGGTTTCTGAAATTCAATTTGATCATACCGGAAAATATTTCCTGGAGACCAAAGGTTTTCGTGAAGGACTCTACTACTGGAAGATCTTATCGGGCGATGACCTGATGGTTATGGGAAAGTTTACCATTTTACCGGGTATTAAAATCTAACCGGATGAAAACCAAATATACCTGGCTGATGCTTATTTCACACTGGATCATGATCCTGGGAATCAGGGAGGATGCAATTCCCCAGCCACCTGGCCTGGTTGAAAATGTCGGCATCGTTCAGAGTCACCTTACGGCCGATGAAGTGTTTTTGACATATCAACTCACCGATTCTTCGGCACAGGTCAGTGCCATTGCGAAGGAATCGACTTTTTTTACCGTTCAGTCCCTTGATCAACTCTTCTGGTGCAGCCTTACGGCATTCCGGAAAAAGTTGAAATCTGCCGAACCAGATAATTTCACAGTCCCCGGTGAAATTCTATACCTGTTTTTGATTGAACCTGTCCGGAGTTTCTTGAATGGAAGGCACCGGTTGATCATCGTACCGGATGAACGGCTCACGGGATTGCCTTTTGAGGCTTTTATTCGAAACGACTGCTCAACGGCAGTGGACAATTCCGCTATTCTGAATTACCTGGTCCGGGATTTTGAAGTAATATATCATGATCCCGCGGAAGGGTGGAATGAATCTGATCATACTGACCCGGAAGGGGTTACGGTTACCCTCGATGATTCCCGGTTTTCCTTTATGGGTTTTTCCCCGGCTTTTGACAAAAATCTGCAACTCGAGGCACTTCCCGGTGCGAGGAGCGAAATCGGGGAGATCTGTGCGCTATTTCGTCAAAAGGGGTTGCCGGCCAGCATGGTCCTTGGCGAATGTTCGCAAAAAGAGTTTTTTTCTGCCATTGCATGCCGGGGCAGGATCGTTCACCTGGCAACACACTGTATTCCTGACCAGGCAAATGACAAACCCGGAGGATTTCTGTTTTCCGCTTGCACCCCACGAGGGAAAAGCAACCACCTGCAGGAGGCGCTTCTGACCATGGATGACCTTAAAATGATGAAGCCGGAGGCGGATTTACTTGTGCTGAATGGCTGTGCTTCCAACGGCGCAAGGCTGAAAGCAGGAGTCTTAAAAAGTTCACTGACCCGGCTTTTCCTGAGGGCCGGTGTCCGCAACATCCTTTCGACCTTATGGAATGTAACCGACCAGCTGGCCAAAGAGTTCATGCTCGATTTTTACCGGTCGTGGCTATCAGGGAAAACCTATAGTGAAGCGCTGCGGGATGTGAAACTGCAATGGATAAATCGAAGGGAGACTGCCATGCCGACTGTTTGGGCGCCTTATGTGCTGACGGGGAGGTGATAAGGCACAAATTAAAAATTAAAAATGACAGGTTAGATTAACGGATGAGTTCAAGGAAGCCGGACTCGGAAATAATGAGTACTCCCAGCTTTTCCGCTTTTTTCCGTTTCTCGGGTCCCATGTTTTCACCTGCGAGCAGATAGGAGGTTTTTGCCGAGATTGAGCCGATGTTTTTTCCGCCATGCGCTTCAATGGCTTTCTTCAGATCATCACGGGAGAAATGGGTGAATACGCCGCTTACCACGAAAGTGAGGCCGGCGAGCTTGTTGCTGATACGGGCAACAAGCGGTTCATCCAGGGTGAAGCTGAGTCCCGCTGCTTCAAGCCTTTCAACGAGCCCGACATTCCTGGTCACTGAAAACCATGCAAGAATGCTTTGGGCGATCTTGTCACCGATCTCTTCCACTTCTACCAGCATGTTGTAATCTGCTGCTGCAAGTTTGTCGATGGAGCCAAAATGGGAGGCAAGTTTCTTTGCCACAGTTTCACCGACAAAGCGAATGCCCAATGCGTACAGGACACGGTCAAAGGTGACCTTTTTTGACGCTGTGATCCCGTTCAGGATGTTGTCAACGGTTTTCTCGCGGAAACTTATTTTTTTCTCCTTTTTATTTACGGTAGATTCATAGGTTTTTTCAAGCCCGATCAGGCGGTCATATGTCAGGTCATACAGGTCGGCATAATTATGAACCAGTCCGTTGTCAAAGAGTATTTCAATTTTCCCTTCGCCCAGGCTGTCAATGTTCATGGCCTTGCGGGAAATAAAATGTTCGAGTTTCCCCTTGATCTGCGGCGGGCATCCGTCTTCGTTGGGACAATACCATGCCGACTCACCTTCGGCACGAACCAGGGCAGTGCCGCATTCGGGGCAATTGCTGATAAATGCAAGCGGTGCGGCCTGATCTGAGCGGCAGTCAAGGTCAACGGCGGTGATCTTGGGAATAATCTCACCTCCTTTCTCCACAAAAACCATATCGCCGATCCTAGCATCAAGGGTGGCCATGACGTCGGCATTGTGCAGGGTGGCGCGTTTCACCACCGTTCCGGCCAGCTGTACGGGGCGAAGGTTTGCCACGGGGGTCACCGCGCCGGTACGTCCGACCTGGAAAGCGACCGACAAGAGCTCTGTTGAAGCCTGTTCCGCCTTGAATTTATAGGAGATGGCCCACCTGGGGGATTTGGCCGTATAGCCAAGCATCTCCTGTTGTTTCAGGTCGTTCACCTTGATCACGATCCCGTCGATGTCGAAGGGAAGTCCATGCCTTGCCTTGTCCCAGGTTTCAAGGTAATCGAAAATTTCCTCGCTCGTTTTGCAACGCACCATGTAATCGGAAATTTTAAATCCCCAGCTTCTGGCGGCAACCAAACATTCGTAATGGGTTTTGAAAGGCAGATCATTGCCCGGCAGGTAATAGAAAAAACCATCAAGATTCCTTTTTGAAACCTCAGCGGAATCCTGCATCTTCAATGTTCCGGAAGCCGCATTCCTGGGATTGGCAAAAGGTTCGTCGCCATCTTCCAGTTTTTGCTCATTCATTTTTTCAAAACTGGCATGGGGCAGGAAAATCTCACCACGAATCTCGAATTCCCCGGGAAATCCGCTGCCATGGAGCTTGAGGGGGATGCTCCTGATCGTCCTGACATTGGTGGTGACATCATCCCCCCGGATGCCGTCACCACGGGTAACGGCCTGAACCAGCCGGCCATCACGATAAGTGAGCCCGATCGCGACTCCGTCGAATTTAAGTTCGCATACGTATTCTACCGCATCGCCGATAGTTTTATGAATCCGATCTTCGAAATCGCGGATATCACCTTCCGAATAGGTGTTTCCAAGTGAGAGCATCGGGTATTTATGCTGAACCTGCCTGAATTCCCTGGTTATTCCTCCCCCCACATGTTGTGTCGGGGATTCTGGTTCAATAAGTTCGGGAAATTCCTTTTCAAGCCTGGTAAGCTCTTCAAGCAACATGTCGAATTCAAAATCGCTGATAGACGGATTGGATAAAACGTAATAGGAGTGGTTGTGCTGCCGGATTTCTTCAGACAATGCTGCAATGCGATCCTGTGCATGACTTTTATCCATGTACCCGTTTTCCGATTTTACCATCCTGCCTTTTGCCGGTAAATTTAGGCAAGCATTGACCATTCATAGTACTGATAGCCGTATTCAATCGGGTTAATCCCCATGACCGGGATCTGCGCTTCGTTGAACATGAGTTTGTCATCCCAGGCGGAAAGGGAGAAACCAGCAACATCGATGTTTGGCCGGGTCATAATCATAATCAGATCGGCATGCAGTTCCCTGCTGTAGGAGATGATCTGTTCGGCAAAGCCAGTTGGTTTGGGTGCCGTGGTGAGGCAATAGTCGACCTTTTCGTCGTCAAAAACAGTGGTAATCTGCCTGGTAATGATCGACAGTGCCGTACGCCTGGCAGTCTCTTTTTCAGGAGAAATGTAGATGTGCAATTTAGCGTTGAATAATTTAGCCATCAGTTTAGCCCAGTGAACGGCCTGCCGTGGTTCGAGATCGTTGCTGACGGGGAATACAATGTTTTTATAACCCGATTTGAATGATCGTTTTTGAACCACGACCACGGGCACAGTCGACTCTTCGACGACTTTCATGGCGTAGCTGCCAAAAACGTGCTGCAATCCTTTCTTTCCATGGGTTCCCATGACCATCAGGTTGGCTTTTATCTCCCTTGCAACTGTGTTGATGGTCGAAAAAATCGACCCCTCCACAGCCATGGTATCGATTTCAACCTCATATTTCCGCGTATAATATCTCTTATACTCCTTCAACCGCAGATCGATATAGTCGACACCGACATTTTTCTTTTTAAGCTCGCTCCTGGTCTCTTTGTTGATGATATGCAGGATGAACACTTTGTACCCGAGGAATTTGGCCAGTTTTACGCCATGAGATATCGCGTTGCTGCATACCTCGGAGAAGTCTGTTGGGATCAGCACAATGTTGTTGTGCCTTTTTTCGGGTTGTTTTGGTGCCATGACGAATAATTTACAATTTACGATTTACGATTTACGATTTACGATTTGGTGAGTCAGGAGGTTATGAGTTGCTTGATCTCCTGCAGGTGCCGGAGTTTTTTCTCATTTCTGAGCAGGATGGCCGATGGTGTGAAATATTGGTGTTCGGTAAGGAATTTCATCTGGATGTTGAACCACTCCTTGAGGGTAGTGCTCCTGATACCGTTCACCTCCCATTCAAGCTTTAACCTGAAGGAGTTGATGAAAAAGTCATCCCGCCCAAGATAATCCAGGTCGGCGTCACAGATAATCTGTTCTAAATGATCGTAGGGATGCTGGGGTAACCTTGTGACCATGATCAGCCTGGCAACTTCATCGATATCTGAATTTGTATAGCCAAAACCGGGCAGCACCTGGCAGGCCAGGTCGATGGATGCGGATTCGTGATCCTTATATTGAATGAGCATTCCGCAATCATGGAATGAGGAGGCTGTTTGAAGGAGTATTTTCGCAGCCGGTTCAATTTTTTCCATACCGGCAAGCCGGCGGGTTGCTTCAATTACATCAATGGTATGTTCAACGCAATGGTAGCTCAGCGAAGGATTTAATTCCCGTCGCAGGCGATCTATGATGTATTCGCTGGCTGCGTTGAAATCCATGCAGTCTATTTTTTCTGTAAAAATATGAAAAATAACTTGATGGAGCAGGGATAATATGAAAGGAATTTCAGCAGATGTTTTTCAGCTGATGAATGGTTTTCATAGGGTCGGCTGATGCAAAAATGGTGTTGCCTGCCACCAGGATATCAACGCCGGATTCGACGAGGGCAGCAGCATTCTGAAGATCGATGCCCCCGTCAACTTCAACCAGTATGTCGCGCTGTTGTAAACGGATCATCTGTTTTAATCCGGCAATTTTATCAAATGTCCCCGGCATGAAGGACTGCCCCCCAAACCCGGGGTTTACCGACATGAGCAACACCATGTCGACTTCACTGATCACACTTTCAAGTACCTTCACCGGGGTGGCCGGGTTGATCACGATACCAGCTTTCGCATGAAGACTTCTGATGGTTTTTAATGCTTCAGCAGGGTTCCTGCAGGCTTCCATGTGAATGCTGATGAGGTCAGCACCGGCGTTTTTAAACCGTTCAAGATAACGCTCAGGATCTACGATCATCAGGTGAACATCGAGGAACTTGCGGGTCGTCTTTCTTATTTTTTCGATGATGGCGAAGCCAAAGGAAATGTTGGGTACGAACATTCCGTCCATCACATCGAGGTGAAACCAATCTGCTTCACTTTGATTGAGCATCTCAATATCTTTCTCCAGGTTCAGGAAATTGGCGGAAAGGAGGGATGGGGCAACCAGGTGGGACATCTGGGAATTTACGATTTACGATTTACGATTTACGATTTTAGAGTTATTCGTTGTCATTGTTCACGTGTTACGTGTCACGTATTATGCATCACAAATCCAAAATGGATCTACCCAAGATATGTTTTCAGGATCTTGCTCCGGGAGGTGTGTTTCAACCGGCGGATGGCTTTTTCCTTGATCTGGCGGACCCGTTCACGGGTTAGATCGAATTTTTCGCCGATCTCCTCCAGGGTCATCGGGTGGCTGCCGTTAAGTCCGAAGTAGAGCCTGATCACATCCGCTTCACGCTGGGTGAGGGTGGAAACAGCGCGTTCGATCTCCTTTTTCAGGGATTCGTACAACAGGCCGTTGTCGGGGGTTGTATTTTCCTCGCTCCGAAGGACGTCGTACATGGTATTGTCCTCGTCCTGGATCAGCGGGGCATCCATGGAGACATGCCTGCCCGAATTGCGCATCGATTCCTTTACCTCGTTTTCAGAAACTTCGAGTAAAAGGGCTATTTCACCTGCATTTGGTTCCCGCTCGTACTTCTGCTCAAGCTGGGCATATGCCTTGTTGATTTTGTTGATCGATCCGATTTTATTCAATGGCAAACGAACAATACGCGATTGCTCGGCAAGTGCCTGGAGAATCGACTGCCTGATCCACCATACCGCATAGGAGATGAACTTGAAGCCACGGGTTTCATCAAACCGTTGCGCAGCTTTGATCAGTCCGAGGTTGCCCTCGTTGATCAGGTCGGGAAGGCTGAGGCCCTGGTTCTGGTACTGTTTGGATACGGAAACTACAAAACGAAGATTGGCTTTTGTAAGTTTTTCCAGTGCTGCCATGTCGCCCTGCTTGATTCGCTGGGCAAGCGATACCTCCTCATCAGCCGTGATCAGTTCAACTTTTCCGATCTCCTGGAGGTACTTATCCAGTGATGCGGTTTCACGATTGGTAACCTGTTTGGTAATTTTTAGCTGCCTCATGCGAATCAAATTATTTTGACCGTTGATACGGGTCGGTTTACGTAAAAATTAACGAAAGGTTACAGCAGGTTACCTTCTCGGACCGCGATAGTCGCCTCCGCGATGGTCGCTTCCGCGATCGTGCCCGTGGTCATGTCCACGGTCGTTACCGCGATCAGGGCGGTCTGTACGAGGTTCAGGTTTCCTTTCTACATAGCCTTCCGGTTTGGGAAGCAACGCTCTGCGTGACAGTTTAAGTTTTCCGGTTTTCGGATCGACCTCGATCAGTTTGACTTCGATCTCATCGCCGACTTTGAGGGCATCCTCAACCTTTTCCAATCTTTTCCAGTCAATTTCAGAAATGTGAAGCAGGCCATCCTGGTTGGGAAGGATTTCCACAAACGCTCCAAATGACTGGATATTCTTGACTTTTCCTTTATAAATTTCACCGACTTCTGCAACGGATGCAATGCGTTTGATCTTTTCAATCACCTTGTCGCGGGCTTCGAGGTTGTCGGCCACAATGTCGACGATTCCAAATTCGCCCACTTCTTCAATAACAATGGTGGTGCCGGTTTCACGCTGCATCTCCTGAATGACTTTGCCACCGGGGCCGATGATCGCACCGATGAATTCCTTGGGAACCTTCATCTGGAAGATGCGGGGAACAAATGGTTTGAAATCGGGGCGTGGTTCGGAGATGGTTTTGGCCATTTCACCGAGGATGTGCATGCGACCCTGGCGTGCCTGGGTCAAAGCTTCACGGAGGATATCAAATGAGAGGCCGTCGACCTTGATGTCCATCTGGCAGGCGGTAATCCCGTCGCGGGTGCCGCAAACCTTGAAGTCCATGTCGCCAAGGTGATCTTCATCGCCAAGGATGTCGGATAAAACAACATAACGCTTGTTATCCGTGATCAGTCCCATGGCAATTCCGGAGACGGGTTTGGCAATTTTGATGCCGGCATCCATCAGTGCCATGGTCCCGGCGCAAACCGTTGCCATGGAAGAACTTCCGTTTGATTCGAGGATGTCTGAGACGATGCGGATGGTATAGAGGTTATCAGCTCCCTGCGGGATCATGTTTTTCAATGCGCGAAGGGCCAGGTTTCCATGACCGATTTCACGGCGTCCCGTGCTGCGGATCGGTTTTACCTCGCCGGTTGCAAAGGAAGGGAAGTTATAATGGAGGATGAAATTCACTTTGCCCTCGATGATGGCCCCGTCGATGGCCTGCTGATCCAGTTTTGTTCCCAGGGTTACCGTTGTAAGCGATTGGGTTTCGCCACGGGTAAAGATGGCCGAACCATGCGCTGCCGGAAGATAATTGATCTCCGACCAGATCGGGCGGATCTCGTCGAGTTTGCGGCCGTCCAAACGCTGGCGGTTGTCCATCGTTGCGTTGCGGATGGCATCCTTCTCCACTTCGTGGTAGTAACGTCCGATCAGGTTTTTGTTTGCCTCATTTTCCTCGTCGGTCAGAGTGGCCACAAATTCGGCTTTGATCGCTTCGATGATCTTTTTGCGTTCGTGCTTGTTGGCATTTCCGCTGGTAGCCATTTCGTAGACCTTCTGATAGGTGGCTGTTCTAACCTTTTCCTTGAATTCAGGACTATTTGTTTCGTGGCAGTAGGCCCGTTTGACCTTTGATTTTTCAATAAGGCCGGCAAGTTCGAGCTGAACTTTGCATTGGTCCTTGATGGCTTCATGTGCCACACGGATGGCTTCAACCATGTCGTCTTCAGAAACCTCTTTCATTTCGCCTTCGACCATCAGGATGTTATCCATGGAGGCGGCTACCACCATGTCGATATCGGCATCAACAAGCGCATCGATGTTTGGATTGATGACGAATTGCCCTTTAATCCTGGCAACCCTTACCTCCGATATCGGGCCGTTGAAGGGGATGTCGCTCACCGAGAGAGCAGCGGATGCGGCAAGACAGGCGAGTGCATCGGGTAAAACATTGGTGTCGGCTGAAATGAGGGTAACGATCACCTGGACTTCGGCATGATAGTCATCCGGGAAAAGCGGGCGGAGTGCCCGGTCAATTAACCTGGAGATCAGGATTTCGTAGTCGGAAGGACGTGCTTCGCGTTTAAAAAAGCCCCCGGGGAACCGGCCGGCCGCAGCATATTTTTCACGGTATTCAACGGACAATGGCATGAAGTCAACGTTTTCCTTGGCTTCCTGGTTGGCTACGACCGTAGCAAGAATCATGGTATCGCCCATCTTGACAACAACAGACCCATCGGCCTGTTTGGCGAGTTTGCCGGTTTCGATGCTGATTTCCCGGCCATCTGCCAGGGTAAAAGATTTTGTTATTCCATTCATGTTTGGTCTCTTTCAGATATTAAAAGAGGCAATTATCACATTGCCTCTTTCTTGATTTATAAAGAAAATAGTTTGTTTATTTACGGA
>Ga0073936_10002012_pt1 | contig 30734 bp, 34 predicted proteins | sample AliMusrvi5mmetaG_FD_87041 | JGI IMG/M metagenome (GOLD analysis project Ga0073936, IMG submission 87041) | Freshwater lake bacterial and archeal communities from Alinen Mustajarvi, Finland, to study Microbial Dark Matter (Phase II) - Alinen... | ecosystem: Environmental > Aquatic > Freshwater >...
CCACCTCCACCGCCTCCACCTCCATCTTCATTTTCATTTGCACCACCTCCACCACCTCCACCACCTTCATCTCCACCTTCTCCATCCTCTCCATCTTCATTTTCATCTTCATCTTCATTTTCATCTCCACCACCATCATCTCCACCTTCTCCACCTCCACCTTCTCTACTTCTACCTCCACCTCCATCATCTCTACCTCTACCTCCACCTCCATTTTCTTCAGGTGCCCATCCAGCTCTTCTGCATGGTCTTTCGAGTGCCCTTTTAGCAGCTTCATATTGCCTATCAACATCTGCATACATTCTAGCAAGTTGAGGCTCCATTCTTACTGCATCTCTAACAGCCTTTGCTGCTTGAACAGATTGTATTGCGATAGCCATTGCCTGTTCAGTTGCTTCACGAGCTTGTGTAGCTCTAGTTAACGGATCATCTATTGCCTCATTAACTTGTTCTGCCTCTTCTTGCACTGCACGTAAGGAATACATGTTAGGAGATGCATCGAGTGGTTCAACTCCAGCTATTAAACGTGCTTTAATTCCTATTAAATATTGTTTTAATTCGTTTGGTAAAGTGGAACGATTAAAACCACTAAGATTAAAATCTGGATCACTTATAAATGATTTAAAATATTTCATAAATTGTTTCATTATATCGATTTTATCATAGTATAATTTTGAATTTGCACTAAGTTCTTTAGTCACATATTTTGATGCAAAATCAATATATTCTTTTACACCATAAAAATCAAGACGTTCTCCAACTAGTGATATTCCTCCTTCTGGAACAGGCTGACCATCAAAATATGATATTCTATCTTTTATTGCTTTCTCAATTTGTAAATCAACTGTTTCTTTTGCAGCTTTGGCACATGTTATCATAAAAGAATAAATTGTTTGTTCCATACGTTTTTCTTTAGCATTTACATTATTTGTTAAAAGAACCATAGGATTCTGACCATCATTGACCTCGTTAACTTTTGCAAAAATTGTCTGAATATCCAATGTAAATACATTTGCAAACTCTTTCATATTTTGTAAAACTAAATCTGTTGTTCGAAATTCTGGTGTTGCTTCCAGTTCCTTTTCCCTCCATAAATTTATCTTTTCTTGCAGAGAATTTGCTGGTGAAAACAAACTTATTTTTGGCTGACTTAACATTTGGACAGCCCAAGACCATAAAAACATTAAAAATCTATCTGCAGGACTTTCCCACCATCCATAATGAAATCCTGTTGGTATTATTCCTTTTAGCCAAGCAGGTGATCTTCCTTCATCATGCTCTATCCATGTTTTTTTGGGTAAATAAAGAAGTAATTTATAAAATCCGTATGCATTTATTCTATGTAATCTTTGTGCATGAAAATCTTGGTTATTAATCCATTCTTCAATCTTAACTACGTGTGTTTGATGCCCGCCAGAAAACTGTAATACACCATTTTTGTTATTAATATTTTCTATAAATGTTTGCCAATCATCTAATGGTTTTTTTTTTCCACTTTCAAGAATTGTAATATTTGAATTATCAACTTCTTCAACTGTTCCTGAAATACCAAATGAAAGTTCCATGGCTTGGGCAATTGCTTTGTTAATTATATTCATTGTAGGTCCTTCTCTTATTATTTCTCTTACTCTTGCTTTTAGTGCCTGCTCTAGCGCTTGACCGCCAATATTAGGATCTTGTGTTGAAATTAAAGTTAATAAGTTATCAATTAAATAAATTTTTAAATCATCATTATACGCATTCAATGAATATAACATAATTGCAACACTGACAGCAGTTGCTAATAATTTTACTTTATGCAAAATAATTTGTTTATCTGCTATGGCACCCATGTTTTTAATTTGAGCATCACCTTGAGTTTTTATTGTATCTGCAATTATTTTTATAATTTGTAAGGGTTCCTTTCTAGCATCTGTTAATTGCTGAGCAATTGGACCTATTCTATAATATTCTACTTGCAGTGGATTTACATCTTTGTTAAGTTGATCTATTGATCTTTGTATTACTCTGCTTACAAATTCTCCTAGCTGCGGTAAAGCTAATGCAGCCATACTCTCTATTTTCTAGCAGTAAAATAAATTACAAATAATTTACTGCAAGGAATAAATTTGAACTTAAAAATTGCTATAATATTAGGGTAGATTAGAGTATGAATGCTGCAGAAGATTACGATGAAGTCGCGGAGGAAGCTGAGGACATGAATGATGAGGAGGATGTGCTAGAGGCGGAGGAGGTAGAAGAAGAGGAAATAACTCCTGAGAAAAAACAACTTCAAGAACTATTGTATCGCGGATTTTCAGGTAAGCTAAAGGAAGATGCACACAAACTTCTCCAGGCGCACCCTGAGATTCAAGCAGACTATTTAGAAATCATTCGGGAGCGTCTGCCTGTAAAAGATCTGCCAGTCATAAATGATGGAAATCATAAGACTTATCCTTTTCTTAATCAGTATGAAAAGACCAAGGTTCTATCCCATCGGGCAAGTGAATTGGCGCATGGAAGCCGGCCTTTTATTGAGGTTCCTAAGCATGTAACCAATGTATCTGATATTGCGCGTCTAGAATTGGAAGCAAAGAGGATTCCCTATATCATAAAGAGACCTCTACCTAACAGGACTTTTGAATATTGGCGTCTGCAAGATTTAATTATTCTTTAATAGTAGAAATGTCATATGGGCCTAATCGTGCTAGAGCTTTGGAAGCATGATTGAGTAGTATCTGCACGTAAATTCGTTGATAAAAACTTTGAAAATACACAAACACAAGTAAAACAATATAATGGGGGTATGAAACCCGGAAAAAAAATATGGACTAAAATAAAAGCCAATAATTATAATACATTTTTAATAAGCACTGCTGGTTATACTACTTTGCTTATAGAAGTAGATAATAAGGGTCGCAAGTCACGTAAGCAAAGCAAGTCACGTAAGCAGAGCAGGTCATTGCGTAAGACACGCAAGCATTAGATTTAAATACTTCCTTCATAAGAATCGTAGGATGAATACAAAAGCAATAGACCCGAGCGCACCAAGATCTTACAAAGATCTGGTGGGAAATGGTGTAGCCTTTGACAAATGGGCTTCTATAGTAGCTTCAAGTAGGGCGACCCATGTCTTATGGGTTGGTCCTGTTGGTATAGGTAAATCAACCTTTTGGCGACTAGTCATTCCACAAAATCAACTTTTAATCATAAACTGTTATGCCGATGCTGGATTAAGAGAACAGCGTGATTCAATTAAGCATTTTATTCGTTTATCATCGGGTTCTTTGCAGAGTAATTTTATTCGGTATATTTTGTTCGAACACGCCGAAGTTCTATCAGATGATGCACAGGCATTTTTACGCCGAATGCTAGAAGTCTATGCCAACAGTATTTTCTGTATTTTTGAAGTTCGTGATGCAACTGCTATCACAGATCCCATTAGTAGTAGATGCCAAATTGTGCAGCTTTCACCCTTAGACCGACATGAAATTGAATATGAGGTACGCAGACGTGTGCCTTCCCTTGATACAGCAATAATTCAATCAATCTCCCGATTTTCAAATGGAAATATGCGTTGGGCTTTACTACAGGCATTTGGTGCTGCAACAGGATTCACTGCTGGACAGCTTTTCTTGGAACCACCGGCCCTGCAAAGCAATACATTGAAAACAATTGTAGAATGGGAAACTGCTTTACACGATAAGGGATTTGATCCACGGATTGGTTTACTGACAGTGCTACCATCGTATTCTATGGAATTGTGGAGAAAGATAATGGAAACGCCTGGAGGTGTTCATACACGATCACAGACAGTTCTGATGGCATTAGAAGGATTAGCCTTGAATAAATCTAATGCGTAGATACTGGCAAAAAAAGAAACAATGAATAAATAATGGAATCTGTAACTTTTTCGGAGGCTCGTGTGGAATATCAGAAGCAGATGTCGTCAAAGCTGGTGACACCTTTGCTAGAGTTTTTTCAGAAAATTTATTTGAGTCTTCGTTCTGAATCTGTTGAGAAGATCTTATCTCGTTTCCAGCATAAGTGTTCTGAGATTCCTAAATGGAATCAAGATGTTGTTGCGGATGAGACAGGGAAATTAATTGAAGCATCGCGTTGCGACTATTTGGAAGAACTAATGACAGCACTTTTCATTGCGCATACGAAAGTAATGGCATCGGTTCGTCTTCAAAATAAGAAGAATAAGAAGTTGACAATCACTGTGCCTAAGCTTGATCATTTCTTGCATCGTGTGTTTACGGAAGTTGCCAAATCCTTTTGGAAGGCACCTTTCCTCTTTGACACGGGTCTTCCGGCCATTGAACGGCAGAAGAATCTTTTGCAAGCGGAAAATATGATTGAAGAAGCTATTTTTGCAGCTGTGCGTGATATGCTTCCACTCAAGAAGATCTTGCAGGAATACATTTCTGAACCGGAGGGAGAAGATGAGGATGTCTTGACAAAGTCTGATTATGTAAAAGAAGTGCCGCCTGTTAAAGAAATTGAGGAACCTTTGCCTACGCCTGTTAAAGAAATTGAGGAACCTTTGCCTGCACCTGTGATCAAAGCCGAAGAAAAGACACCTGGCGATCGTCATATCTCTGTGAATCAAAAAGAAGAGAAGGTTGATGTGCAAAAGGCTGAGCAGGAATCTAGAATTAAGATTGAGACTGAGCCATCTGTCCAGTTTTTAGATAAAGTTAGTGTATTTGAAGAGACAAAGGCCCCTGAAATCCGTGATATTCAGAATCCTCTAGAAAGACCAGCTGCGACTTCGACAGAATCGGAGACACAAGATGAGTATGATATTCCTGACGAGAGGGAAATACTGAATATTGGGCAAGAAGTTGGGGGTCTGGATGCTGGTGAAGTGGAAGACATTGATAACCCGGGCCTGGGTCAAATTGATGATTTTGAAGAGTTGACTTAAAATATCTGCGTGTTTTTCTATCCCAAAAAAAATGGTAAATCATTAATGATGGACTGGAAACTTCAATCTGGATTAGCTGCGGCCGGTGGATTAGTTGTTTTAATCGTTAGCGCCGGTTACAAGAGTTACCGTTTCAATGATCTGCCTTCGGGAGTAGAAAGCGGCTTAACGTTTGTTGTAGGCGCAATTGTAACTGCAGTTCTTACTTTCATGGGCGGGTTTGATTCCTGGGCCAAGGATTTAACCGGGCTTTTTGCAGAGGCTGATTTAACTAAGACTCCTACAGTTGAGACAAAAGATCTTGCATCAGTTGCGAAATCTGTAGGTGATTCGATGAGCTCAATGAAGAGTTGGTTTCAATCAGACTCTGCAGGAGACGATGATATGATGGTAGGAATTATGCCAATGTAAAGTAGGAATGCCGAGCGTAAAGAATTTAATTAATAAGTTTAGCGCAACTTCGTCTACGCCTCAGCCTCCACTAAGAAAAAAGTATGTAATTCCTCCTGTATCTCCTGCATTAACCATAAAAACACAAAATATAAAGACACAAAATATTAAAAAAACACAAAAAAATATAAACTCATCAAATAATATTTCATCACCTACATCTGTAAGTAATTCTTCTCAGCAATTGCCTACCGCAAATACTACAAATGATCCTACAAATAATCCTACAAATAATTCTAAAAATAATCCTACAAATAAAACTCAGAAGGTAAAAATTCAATCTGTAAATAGTCAAAAAGGCAAAATTGGTGAAGAATGTGACCCTGAATATACAAATGAAGATCCGGGCTTACCGAAAGGTATGTCAAAACTTTGGAGGAGCATAAGAGATCCAAACAAAGTTATTTATAGTCCTAATCCTCCGTATGTAATAAAAAGGTTAAGGGCTGCCTTTAATGGAAAAAATATGGTCACTGTTTGCAAACGCAAAGGCCGCAAATCGACAAGCAGAAATAGAAAGACGCGCAAGAATTAGGTAGATGTGCTTTTCTCAATCAATGAGTTTAGCAATAGGTCTTGGAGGCATATTGCTAGGAACATATTTTTATTTATTTGTGAATAAATATGCTGGAATTGGTGTTGGATACTTTGCACTTATGGAAGTTATTCAATTCTTCCAATATTCTGTAATTGATAAATGCGACGACCGGTGGAACAAATTTCTAACAAACCTGGGTTACTTGCATATATGTTTCCAACCAGTATTCTGGAACATCTGGCTTTTCGCCTTCGTTAAAAAACCGATGTGGATTTTTATTTATATGTCTATTGCTGCTGGTTTTTTGCTACTTTCTCGTCTCTTTAACGTTAAAGATGACGAATTATGTGATACAAAAAATGAAGCGTTATGTGGAAAGAAGACATGCTCATTTACGGGCGAACGGCATGTTGCTTGGAATGTAAGACTGAGGGCAGCAGGCAAAGATTATTATACACCTAGTATTGCCCTTCATTTTTTCATGATGTTTATACCCACATTAGTAACATTTCAACCGAAGCCAATTCTTGCAATGCTCTTAGTTGGTCCTTGGTTGGGATTTATGTTAACAGGAAATATTCACGAACAACCTGCAATCTGGTGTTATACTGCAATTGCGCAGTTCCTGGTTAGCACAACTTTACTGGTCTAATTTACGCATAGAGATGAGCAATGCTAGGATCAGTAGAAGGCTTCTTCTTCAAGAAAATCTCCACATGCTCCTTGGTAACCGTGAAAGGAAGCTGGAAGTTAGCAATAGAGAAAGGAACAGCCTTACCATCATTGTAAAAGCGCAGCAAATTAATCTTGCTTACAATTGTCTGTAGGCAGCGCTTCATTTCACGGACACCCGGTTCTCCAGCAGTGTGATTCTCAATAATATACTTGATGACTTCCTTGGGGAAAGAAACCTTCTCAAAGAGATTCATATCCTTGAGTGCTGCAGGAAGCAGATACTGCTCCGCAATAATTGTCTTCTCCTTCAGATTAAAACCGTTTACCTGAATATTATACATACGATTCTTGAGAATAGGGTTGACCTTTGAATCATCATTGTGGCTGAAGATAAAGAGGCAACGAGAAAGATCAAGATCAATGCCCGTGAAATACTTATCTTGAAACTTGTCATTCTGTGCACCATCCGTCAAGTGGATTAGCAGATTGATAATTTCTTCACCCTTAGGCGTCTCGGAGACCTTATCAAGTTCATCAAAGTAAATGACAGGGTTCATGCAATTGCTTTGAATGAGAACTTCGACAATGCGTCCCCATGTTGAGCCTTCATATGTGTAGGAGTGGCCATCAAGATAAGATGCATCCGTTGCCCCGCCAAGCGTAATGAAGTGGAAAGGGCGACCTAGAGCCTTTGCAATACCCTCCTTAACAAGCGTCGTCTTACCAATACCCGCTGCACCATGAATGCTCAATACATTTCCGGCAGACTTGGGGTTTGCAATCCAAGTTGAAATAAATTGAAGAATTTGTAGCTTAGCTTCATCCTGTCCATAGATAGCGGCATCCATGCACTTCTGCACGGAGGAGACAAACTGGGAGCACTTTTCTGCACCATCTTCCATGGAAACAGGTAGATTCTTGTAGATGCCCAGCGGTAGACGAATAAATCCATTTATCCAATGATTGCACTTATAGTATTCTGTGGATGAAGGATCAATATTGGCCATTGCTTGATACTTTGACATGGCAGCACCTTGGATTTCAGGAGTGGTTGCCTTATCAAGAATCTGAAACTTGAGGGGAACGGCCTGTTCCACCTTTACTAGGCGATTCTCCATCTTTACAAGAAGTGCTGCCTGCTTATCATTTGTTAGAGTCTTAAAATATGTGATATCATTATCAATATGTTCTTCTTCGCCTTCACTCTGTTTCTGCAAAATCTCAACAAAACGACGAACAGAAGGTGACTCCTTCTTCATCTTATACTTCTTGGGCTCATTGGGATCTTCCGTCTCATCACCAAGAACCAGCCAATCAATGGTGGCCTTTGTTCGCTGCCCCTCATCTTCATCAGACTTTGTCATGACATCTTCATCCTCATCATCGTCAGACTTCGTCATGCCATCTTCATCATCTTCTTCTTCCTCATCAGAATTCGTCAAGACTTCTTCATCATCCTCTTCCTCCTCGGACTCCTCCTCTTCAGACTTCTTGGATTTCTTGCCCTTTGATAAAGGTGCCAACTTACTCTTCTTTTTATCCTGTTTCTTATCCTGCTTCTTATCCTGCTTTGTTGTTGACTTCTTGTTACCTGAACCGAACTTCTTTAAGCCCATTTTCCTCTCCTTAGGCTTGGAAGTTCTCTTCTTAACACGCTTTGCAATATTAGACTCAGAACTCTCCTCGGATGGAGAATAATCATCATCCTCCTCATAATCAATTAGAGCGCGGATATTACCCTTGCTGTCTACACTGCTATCATCATCGTCTGCAGATGACGCCTTCTTTGCTTGCTTGGAGTTAGATTTCCTTCCGGGCATTTCTACTGCTTCAACTTGTTTTATCCAGGATAAAACAACCGATTCAAATTTTTGTTCTTTATACGGAGTAATATTTTCAGGTCATTTGATGACACAAAAATATTGGAAAAAAAATAGGTTTTTTGTTTCGTTTTTTATATACTTAATGCTTACGGCCTCCCTTGACCTTGCGCGTCGTAGAACGGCCCGTGATTGCAGATACGCCGCGGTTCAACAAGCTCGTGATAACATGCACGCCATTGCCAACCTTGCGCAGGCCATAGGTTCCAACCTTACCGAGCTTTCTCGCCGTTGAGCCCGTAACGCGGAGAACATTCTTAACACCGGCACCACCTCTCTGCTTGCGTGTCTTGGCCATCTTTCTACTCTTACGAGAGAATTTTCTTAATTCTCGCCGGCCATTATTTTCAGTCTCATTCTCGTTATTATTCTCGTTATTATTTTCATTCTCGTTCTCGTTATTATTTTCATTCTCGTTTCCGTTTTCATTCTCGTTCTCGTTATTATTCTCGGTTCCGTTGCTTTCATTATTTGAAAAAATTTTATTCTCATTCTCATTGTCATTCTCGTTACCAGATGACGACATCCTATTAAATACCCAGACAATCCATAAGAGCAAATCGTGACTTGTTTGTCAGTCCGGGTAGGGAAGCAGACTCCTTGCTCATTAGATCCTTGAGTTTCAGGAACATTGCCTTCATCTCCTCAAACGAACCAAGCGACTTCTTTGCAACTCCCATGATATTGGTCAGACAATCCGCCAGTTCCTCTACCAATAGTTTCTGATCTCCCTTTTCCGCATTTCCAAGCAAGGAAGTTGCCACAGCCAGAGTCGTGTGCAAAAGTTCCTTCTCAGAGATCAAACCCTTGGAAGCAATCTGTGCAATGAATAGTGAATATCCCCGACGGTGCTGCTTCCTCTTTGCCGCATCCAAGAAATTTCCGTAATTCTCAGCAGTCGTATCCTCAATTCCTTCTGCATCGTCAAAGACCGCAAGATATTGAGCGAAGAGCTTCTGCATTTCATCCTTCAAATAAGGAAACTCAGGAGTCAAATCTGCTAGAAGCTGCGCATATAGCGAAACAAATGTATCTTCTTCGGCGGCCTTGGAGAAGATTAGAGCCATAAACTGCTCGAGAAAGATCTTTTCTGAAGAGTCCATATTCTGCCGCAGAAAATTCAATACTTTCTTGTAGTTTTGTGCAGAAAACTTATTAATCTTTGCCCGAATATGACCTAGAATACGGTCATCAAGTTCATCTTCATTTGATGCATCCTTCTTAAACTTGCTCTTGAACTTTGAATAACCTGTTGTAACGGTCACAGGCGCAGCCACCTTAACCGGTTCAGCATGCGTAATTGTATCAGATTCCTGCAGAAGTTCGAAATGATTATTTGCTGGAGTTGTTACAGGTTTTGCCTGAGTTGTTGCAGGTTTTGACTGCTGCTGCGGCTGCAGAGGAGAAGCTGCAGAAACCGTAAATTTGGGCCGAGAAGCCCACGCCTTTACAGGTTCTTCCTGCGGAGGCCTTAACCAGTTATCCCTATTTGTTGAACTAAATGCATTCTGTCGCCTATTTGATAAGAACTCAGATGCAGGCTTTCGTCCTCCTGCCGGTGAATTTGCGTAGCGAACTGTAACGGGCCCCCTAAACGACTCTACACGCGAACGGATTTGAGCAATCCGAGTGCGTATATCCTCGGGACAAAGAAGTCCAGGTTTGCTCCGAATGGACAGAACCGCAACAAGTTCATCCGGCAGGCTCATGCTTATAGTAGTAATTACTGACATTTTTTTATGTCCGTTTTTCTCTGACTCAGAGGATTGCATTGATGACAACATTTTTCCTGCGAAAAAAGAAAACAAACTTAAAGTTTCAATTTTATGCCGGCTCTTTTTTAGGCAAAAATAATTCTGTAAGATGTCGGTGTAAGTTGTGTTAGCTTACCTGCAATTTTCACTGTTTTGCATCCCTTCATCATAATTGGATTTAGAATTTCTGCTTTTGTTGACATAGTAGCCCTTGCTTTTTTTACAGTATTTCTATATAGATTCCATGCTTTACTATTTTTAGATTTTAGCTTTTTCATAAATTTAGTATTTGATTCTAAATTCTATAAAGCATTTTGTGCTTTCATGTGATTTATTTCTTCCTTTCTAGGTTCAGTCGTTAAGTATTTATTAAATCTCTTAGCCTCTTCAGGTGCCATAAATTTTTTATAGTTCCTCCAGGTGTTAATTTTGCTTGATTCTCTTCACTTGGTATACTCCTAAAGTTAGTATCTAATACATGCACATTATTAAGATCTTCATTAGTTAAATTATTATCACCCATCCTACAAAATGCTGCGTAAAAGAATTAAAAGATAGATAGCCGTCAAATTCAGAGAATGCTCCTTGGCAAATATACAGAAACAGACATTAATTTTGAGGAGCTCGCGGCAGACATTGGCCCTCAAACAGAATGGGGGAAGACAAAGCTTATTAGCTACTTCCGCGGCTGCGTGGATGATATAGAACTGCTAGAAAAGCGCCGCAATGTCATTCTTAAGCTAAGAAAGTATTTTAGAGAAAACCCATCTGACAAGAAAGACGCCCTAAGACTTCTGGAGAGAGCAAAAGAGCTAGAAGCGGCCCTCAAAGAATCCGAGAAAGATCACGAAGATGAACGAGTCAAAGAATATTATGCACAGATTCTTTGGGAAAAAAGTTCTTTTGCCTCTTTCCTAAATGAAAACACTCTTTGGCTAGAGGCATCAAATGTCTGGAAAGTCTGGCTGCTTCCTGCAATGACGATGATTATTCCCCTCATTATAATTGTCATTCCCTACGTGGTTTTGAGACTTACAACAGAGGCTGATCTATCTGTCTCCGAATATTGGACTCTCTTGCAGAAAATCCTTCATCAAAATGGCGGTCAAGGAAATATGATAGCAGGAATGTTATTGCCACCGTGGTCTGTAGAAGGCGGAACAACAAGTCAAATTGGTCAACGATGGATGCAATGGGGTCTTTCTATTTTTATGTTCGGATCCAGTATCTGGCAGCAAATAACTCTTTCCCATCATTTGCACGCCATCACACAAAATATGAGGGTAAGAGGTCAAAACATCATTGATCTGCAAGAAATCTATCTTCGGTTGAGCAAAATGGTTCGGCCCGTTATTGAAAAATATATGGATCTGCCAGATTACTTACGGATTCCCGGCTCCGGAGACAATACTCTTCAAATCTTTGGAGCCATCTGGAATAATCCCTCCTTAATGGAAGGTCTAACAACCAATGTTGGAATCTTGGATGTGATGATAACTGTTTCTATGCTAAAAGGCATTGGATTTCCGGCCTACACTACAACAAATGATTTTATGCTAGAGCGTTTCTACCATCCCCACATCAAGACAATGGGTCGCCGACCTATTACAAACACCCTTGATTTATCAGATAAGAAGCATGCCCTTGTAACAGGTCCTAATAGAGGCGGAAAGTCAACCAGTCTCAAGGCTGTTCTAGCAAATATCATCGTAGCGCAGAGTATTGGTATTTGTTTCGCAAAATCCATGAAATTTACACCTTTCCAGCAGATCCATACTGCCTTGTCACCGTCTGATACGCTGGGCCGCCTATCCCTCTTTGAAGCGGAAATTGAATTTGCAAAGGAAATTTTGTCACAGACAACAACAGCTGAACGATCATTGATTGTGATGGATGAAATTTTTCATTCAACAAATGCACTAGATGGCGAAGAAGCAAGCCGGATTTTCTTAGATCGGCTATATGCCGTGTATGGATCTTGTTCTCTAATTTCAACTCATTATGTCAAATTACCTGAAAGCTACGCCGAGAAAAAAAAGATTTCTCCCCTCTGTTTATTCGCAAAGGAAAGGGCAGATAAGACACTCCAGTATTCTTACAAAATGCAAGCAGGAATCAATAGCCTAAGCAGCGTCCGTGAAATTTTGTTGGAGCGCGGTTTATTGACTTAGAAATCTTATCCCGACCCTTTAAAAGGATGAGCAGTAATTTGCAAGATTTGTTGCTGATTGTAGCGAGTTTCCTTCTCATCTTGGGTGGAGTAACTTACTGGCTCTACACGGCAATCGAGCAGAATCAGCGTAAGATTGGTGTGCTTGAGAATGTGCTGTATGAGCTCCGTTTCACGATTCAAGAAAAGCTATCAGCTACTCCGGTCGGCTCCGGATCCCACGGTGGGTCTGAAGAGCATGCTGAAGTCAAGCCGGATCAAGAACCCGAGTCTGCCGGAAGAGGAGAAGAAGGACTGGAAGAAGAAGAGAAAGTTGTTGCTCTAAATCGCGAATACTCAGAACCCCCTGAATCTGTAGTTGGAGAAGTTGAACATACATTGAAGGAATTTGACGATGATCTACCCGGCGATGGATTGCGTCCTGGAGGAATCCTAGATCTCAATGAAGATGAAATTTTGAGTGATTGGAATAAGAAGCCTGCATCGGAAGAGGCAAATTTTAAGAATCTTTTTGTCGGGAGTAATGCAAGCCCCGTTAGTAATACAGGATCAACGCCCCTTGATTCTATGAGCCTAAAGGAGCTAAAAAGTATGGCATCGCAGCGCAAGATTGCTGGTGTAAAGAACATGAAGCGATCGGAACTTGTTGAGGCGTTAAGAACCCAGCTTCCTTCAGTGGATTCTCCCCAAAATGTTATTCGTAGCCTAGAATAAGGAATGAGCTGTTATACAACAAGTTATCCAAGAATAAAGGGAGCACCTGCTCGTATGGCGGATGGCCGTTCATTTACTGATTATAGAACACGCTGTGAACAGTATCCCACAAAGGCAGCTGGTCTATGGGGTGAGCACGATGCACGCCAGCGAATGGTTGCAAATTCACAAGATTTCATGGATGCCACTAAGGAATTGCTAAACAAGAAATTGGGATCACAAGGATGCACTGATACTATGGTTCCTGAACTCTACAAGCGTGTCTGCACTTACAAGGGATGCACAGTTCAATCAGGGCACTATGCTGGTATCGGATCCGGTCGCATTTACAATCCTTCATTAGCCTCAGCAGCATCTGATCCGCAGACGCTTTCCCTCAGTGATACAGCTCCTCTTCCTGGAACTTTTCCCATTATACCGAACACAATTCCGAATAGTTGTGCGGCGGGAGACGTGGAGCAATTCTGGCAGGCTTTGGCACCGAAAGGAAATAGCATTGCTCGCACCTACCCGTATTCTGGACCGCGTGGCTTCACAGAATAGTTTGAAAGACTCTTGCAAGAAATATAATTTGTTACTAAAAAATAGTAAAAAATTATAACTGTTGTGTAGAATGAGCGTCATACAGTCAAGAGAAATACAATCAACTGTAAGAAAGGAAGGGAACAAAGTGATTGTTGAGGGACACATTACTGCATTACCCGGTCCTATGAAAATAGTTTGGAAAGCGGCGGCTCCAAATACAAGGGGTATCAGTTTTTCGGGATCAGGTCTACCGCATCCAAATGCAGAACAAGCCTTTGATGTTCGGAGTATGACTGGAACTGTGATGTCACCGGATGGGACATTTCGAATTGTATTAGATGATGTGCCCGGTGCGTATTATGCTGGTCTTGGCTCCATTTATGTGCCACCTCATGTGCAAGTCGATGTTCTAGGTAAATCAGGTAAGCAGTGGACGGGTAATATACTTGTGCAAGATTACGCAGCACCTTTCCGCTGGATTTCGGGAGCACCGCCAGGATTTCAAGAAGAATCCTCCGATGAAGGCAGGGCTATGTTTTATAAATGGAATCCAGATTCGGGTGTCAGGTCACAAGAGGCCATTTTGAGAAGCCGTGGATATCCTACACAGTAATTTATCAAAGACAGTATGCATAAAATCATTTGATCTTTTAATATATTGAATCGCTCTTAAATCGGATATTTTTACAGGAGTTTTATGCCTATGGCATACAGCGTGATTTGACAGAGTCTAATCGTTCTGGTTTTTCATATATTTTCATACTTCTATCAGATAACTCATCTCCAAAGAATTTAACAACTACAAGAAGTGTTTTGTAAATTCCACAGACACGAACAGCAATGCCTGGATTTTCAACAATTTCTAGAACTTCCATATTCTATTATATAATTCCTATATACTTTGATTTAGAATCAAACTATTTAAGAACAGAGACATGTGATACCCAATTAATGCATTTAGAGTTGCTTTTGCACAGAAAAGTCATAACTTACTAAATCCAATAATGGTTTTGGGATAAAGTAGGAGTTATTATTGAATAAAAACTACTATTGTTATGATTTAGTTGTATATTGCATATACGCTTTTAGCTTACATCCGCGCCGGGAAGCCAACGAGGTTTGCACCTAGACCAAAGCCGGCGCCCTGGCGTGACATTAGACCAACTGAAGGGGCGAGCGTGTCCAGGATGCCGAAAACAACGGCGGCGACAACGGCAACGGAGAGCACCTCCTCATAGTCCGGGGACTTCTTCTTCATGACGAGAACCATGGCGACGGCAACGGCGAGGCCCTCGAGCAAATACTTGGTTACGCGCTGGATAACATCGGCGACTGAAAAACCATCCATTGTTTATATCCTGGGCTGCGAAAATTTTTGCTCTGCGTTCTGGTTATAAAGATTGTTTATGAAACTACTCCAGGAATGAGTGCGCAAGAAACATGGTTAGAGCAGGACAAGGAAATTCCAGGTCAGAAGTATGTTTGCCTGAGTTTTCTATCGCCAGAGAAGATCTTGGCAAATAAGGATATTTATTTTTACTCCAAGTTTCTTGAAAACTATGAAGTTGAATACAAGGTTGCAGCGTCAGAGAAGTTCTTGATGGATCAGATCAATGCTGTGACAAAGGCGGTTTCAAAGATTGAAGATCTAATTGCGAATGCCGAGCAGAGCTTGAAGGATCACCAGAATAAGCCGGTAGATCTTAGTGGCGCCGACGTAAACGTTGCAACCCATCCTTCAGAAGAACCCAAGAAATGGAATGTAGATGCACTAGAAGAGCTTCAGAAGATGCGTGCAGGTCTCTCCAGAAATGCAGCAGATGACTTGACTGTATATGTGAAGGAAAACATGCGGGATTTTAAGGAAACTAAGATCCAGGAAGCGTTTGATAACTATATGTTCAAGAATCGTAAGAAGTTGGAAGAGGAGTTCTTCACTAAGAATGAGTTCAAGACAACAATTCGTGGCCTCAAGGTTCGTGGTGTATATGATACCTATCCGGAAGCGGCAGCTCGGGCGAAGACTTTGCAGAAGATTGATCCGTATCACAATGTGTATGTAGGTCAAATGGGTTTTTGGCTACCGTGGGATCCGGAGCCGAGCGAAGTAGCGGATCAGGAATATGCTGAGGAGCAGCTCAATAGCTTGATGAAGAATTACAAGCAGAATGAGCAACAGAAGGAGGAGCTTTATGAAGAAGATAAGCGCCAGCGCATGGCGGGTCTCAAGAGTGGATCAAAACCTAAGTTTGGACCTGGTGCTGTAGTTGAGGAGAACAAGCTGCCGACAGATATGTTTGGAGGCGGGGGAGAGGCAGACTTGGCCATTGCAAGAAAGAAGGAAATGGCTTCTAAGACGGAGACTGTGACTCTAGATGTATAGATAGGATTGCAGTATAGATAATAAAGTATATTTAAAATATAGCTTATTATTTGATATACATTTACTTTATAATGAATTATTTCTAGATATGTGCGATTCTTCTGAACTAACAGATTGACTTGAATTAATAGATTGACTTGAACCTTGAGTTTGTGTTGTTCCTAAAGTCAAATTTTTAGGTTTTAGACCTGCGTGTTTTTCTGCAGTCTCATCTAGATTTTTTAATATATTTTCATCTAGATTTTCTAATATATTTTTATCTGTTGAAACTGATCCTGTTTCATTATGTTCACTTATTGCACTTATATTTAATGAGCGTGTAAAAGGATCCTTTAATAAATTTCTAGTTTTTTGAGGTTCGATAGATTGAAAAACAGGATTCGAACGTATTGGAAATGCGTTCTTTTTTGAATATATTGCATGTCTTCTTACTTGTCTTTCTTCTCTAGTTAATCGTCGAGTCGTTTGCCTTGTCGCTTGCCTTGTCGCTTGCCTTGTCGCTTGCCTTGTCGCTTGCCTTGTCGCTTGCCTTTTTCTAGTTAATCTTCGAGTCGCTTGCCTTGTTACTTGTCTTGTTAGATGAATTGGTTCTCTAAGTAGTTGTCTAATCTGTCTTGTTAGATGGATTGGTTCTCTAAGTTGTCTAGTCTGTTGTCTAGTTAGTTGTCTAGTTAGTTGTCTAGTTAGTTGTCTAGTTAGTTGTCTAGTCTGTTGTATACGATCACCCAAACTTCTTTGCATAATTAAATAAGGTTCATCTCCTTTTCTAGAACGAATGTCTACTTTATTTTTTTTATTTAGTGTCAAATAATAATACAGAATTCTTTCTATATTTTTTTCATGATAACGGCTTAATTCTCCTTCTTCAGATAAAAATTTGTCATCTTCGGAAATTTCAAACAAAACTGTATCTTGATACAGCAACCATTCTGTAAATGCAGTAAACAACAATATTTCTTGGCTTATCGTATCTTCAAGCAAAATAGATTTTGAATATTTTTCCAAACTTGTATCAAATATATCAGTAAGTATTTGATCAGCTTCTGCTAGTAAACTTGCAAGAAGTGTTTTATTTAAGATAAGATGACTATCTTTTGCTGCATTAAAGAAACTAATATATGTGAATAATAAAGCATCCGTTATTTTTTCTTCATCAAAAATATATTTCTGCAAGAAATTAGCAAATTCAACAATAACAGATGATGATTTTAAATATTTCTTTAGCTGATCTAATTTAATAGAATCAATATCAATAAACATATTTTTAGCATTCTTATTTATTTTTGCTTTCTTTGCTTTGAATTCAGCTAAATACTTTTCTAAGAATGTATTTTCTTCTTCTACTATTTCTCTTTTAATATACACATCATCATAAATTGTAATCATATATAAACCGTTAATTGTTTTAGGAAGCTGTATGTCACACTCTTGCAAGAATTCCCTATCATACTCTTTCAAATCATAGATTACAATAAATTCAGGAAAATAACCTTCATCCTTAAGATTTGTTATTGGTTGTAGCCGTGTTGACAAATTAATCAAATACCAATAACTGTAAAAATCATCTGGCACCAATACAGTTCGATAAAATTTAACAATATCCTGTTTGATTTTATTTAACTCATCTATAATATTTTGTTTCTTTTCACTTAAATTGGGTATTTTATTATTTGAAAATTGTCTTATTTGTTGTATTACACTATCATATGATTCTTCTATACCTTCCACTGCTTTTTGGAATTCTTCTTTAATTTCTGCCCCACCTCTTTGTCTAAATGTAGGTTTTTTTCCTTTTAACTTAAATTGAGGTTTACCAGCTAACTGAAGCTTTCGTGAAGGACTTTTTGTTGTTGTTTTCTTTTCAAAAAGACTGCGTATAAATTCATTTTCATTTGTATTAATAAATCCTTGCAAACAGGATTCTTTATCGGGTATAATTGTTAAAAAATTGGTTGGTTCTTCAAATGAAGAAATTGTATTGTGGAATATTCCATTTAACCAATTCATGCGATCTTGACAAAACATAGCAGCGGCAGAAATTGTAATTTTTTGGCTTTCTTTTTCTTCATAGTTTTTAGTTGTATAACAATCTATTTTATTATTTTTATTTATTGCATATTGCAATTGCTGAGCCGATTCCAAAATTGAAATATCACCAACGCTTTTATAACTAATATTTTTTACAATTTCTTCATTCAAATTAGGATTACTTCTGTATTTTAATCCTGTTTGATGCGGTGATGTTGAATCACCACCATAGGTAGATTCTCCACCATAAATATTAAGTATTGATCTATCATTCTGAGATTTGCTTGCTGGATTTTTAATAATTGTAGCATATTGCGGCTTTGGTTGCCCCCATCCAAAAAAAGTAAAACCATACGTAATTAAATCAATTTTTAAACCTTTACCATTCGCCCACCATATTTTAGGATAATATGCTTGAATAGGTGTTTTTGCGTTACCCTCCCCAGAAGGTCCTCCATCTATAAATTTACCTGGTGATATTACATTCAATGCACCTAATTTTGTAGTTGGAAAAGGGCCGTTATCGTATAAAATAGCTACTTGTGTATTATCAAATTTAGTAAATAATCGGAAAGGGTTTTTCTTTCCTGTAGGATGATTTAACTTTATTTTTCGTATTTGTGATAATCGCATTTTTGCATTATTGTAATTTTCAAGCCACATCCAAACTAGAACACTATCAAAAGTATTTATTTCGCTTTGAAAATTTATTTTAGAGCCTATTAATGCATTCCAAGCATATTCCATTATTTTATATTTTAAAGCATCAATAACTTCTTTAGAGGCTCCTTCTGGTCCGCATGTATTAAATCTATGATCACCAAAGTCATGTATTATATCGGATGCTAATATAAATTGTTGAATTGTTTCTTTACTCATTGCTTGTAAATCTTTTACAAAACTATCTTGTAGATCAATTTCAAAATCTTTAACAAATTTTTGTGTATTTACTTTTGTTTTCCTAAATTGCAGTGCAATACCAGCTTTCCTACTATCTGTTTTTTTGATTTTTACTATCTTTATTCTTTTTTCCATAATCTCCAACTTTTTTTCTACAATAATCTTTGCAAGTTTAGAACCACCTTCCCAGTAAAAATCATCAAATGCTCTTGGTATTTTTTTAATTCTTTTTGCAAGATCTAGAGGTTTTATTGACCCTTCCATCTACTAGTAGATAAATAAAAATTGAAATATACAAAATACGGATAAGAATACAGATACGCTCAATTAAAAGAAATGGAATTCAATCGCTATCGTGTTCGTCATCTAATCTCTTCCCTTGATACAACAGGAAGGGCATCCTTAAAGAAACTTCTGCCCAAGAAGCTTGTAATGCCTACTGCAGAGACAGGCAAATATCCTGCAGCGATTCTATCAATGCTTCCTAAGGGCGAATCATATTCAATCCTAGGATGTGTAGCAGAAGAACTTCTTCGTCTTCCTCCTTCTGAAATTGTCATTGAAACTCTTCATGAGGCAATTCACGCTTTCTATCCAGATTACAGTGATCTGCAAAAGGCAAAGATTGAAAAGTCTAAGACGACCGAGCCGTTTCTTGATCATGTAAGAGCAACAAGGGCCAAGTTGGATGAAGTTGTTAAAGGAAATCTCATATTTGACACAGTTGTTTCCTATGAGGCAGTGGAAGGCCATCCCGATGCGCAGACAGAGACGCAACTCTTCGAGGTTAAATTGACTGGTCTTCTTAAGAAAAATTGGCTTGATTTCCTTTTCCAGATCTTTGCCTATGCTGCTCTTCACGAGGAAGCAAAGGAAGTCTATCTTGTTCTTCCTCTGCAGGATACAGTATGGCATCATGATGTTACCAAGTGGTCTAGCCGAACTGCCTACCGTGATTTCCTCAATGAGTTGAGTAAGGGTCAGCAGGATGCAACAGTAGAAGCTTCCCCTCTACCGGGACTATTCTTGCAGGAATCTCATATGATCGGTTGTCATGTTGGAAAGAAAAAGACTGTATTTGCAACTCTGCTAGATCTCAAGGATGTGACACACAAGCCTTATCAGATGTTCCTAACAGGTCCTCAAAATACCAAGATTGGAATGAAGGATGAGGATGTTGCTGTTGCCGCGGCACAGCAGCAGAGTTCGGCTATCCGAATGTGGGTTCATAGCCCCTATGTGATTAATCTTTGCCATGAACCGGGCTCCCTTGAAGACTATGGTGTTACATGCCTTCAGAAGCACTTGCAGCTCTCAGATGCGATGGGCTTGAAGGGAGTGGTTGTTCATGTTGGAAAGTCTGTGAAGATGGATCTTCCAAAGGCATTAGAGAATATGCGTTCCAATTTGGAGAAGGCAATGGAGGTAGCGACACCAGAATGTCCAATTCTGCTAGAAACTCCTGCTGGACAGGGCACTGAAACGTTGACTGTATATGATGACTTTCTAGCCTTTGTTACATCTTTCAACTCAATCAAGCTCCGTGTCTGCATTGATACATGCCACGTCTTTGCATCGGGTCAGAATCCACTCGACTATATTAAAAAGATGATGGCTGCTGATCCAAACCTTGTTCGGCTTGTTCACTTCAATGATTCAGCTACACCCTGTGGATCCTGTGCCGATCGTCATGCGTTCATTGGCACAGGAAAGATTGGATTCGCAGCAATGAAGGAGATTGCGGATTTCTGCAAGAGTAAGGGAATTCCTATGCTTGTAGAGTAGTCTTTGCTGTAAAATTAAAATTTGAAACTGGGTTTTCTTTACATTTAAAATTAAAATGGCGTATCGGACTCTGTATCTTTGCACGGAGCATGTTGAGCAGAAGGCTGCACTAAAGAAGGGAATTGCCTCTTATAGGCCGACAGATTCGGGTTTTAATCTTCCTCTTCTAGGAGCAGTTGTTCCCCCCACAAAGGGGAAGGCAGCACGTCTAAATTCTCTTATTGCTGGATGTGTTGTATCCGCAACTGAAGGCCCAAGTCCTTTTCTAATTCTTCCGCGTTCTTCAACGGGTTCAAAGACGCCTCTTCGTCTAGCAAATTCAGTGGGCTTGATTGATGCGGGCTATCGGGGTGAACTACTTGTTTGCGTGGATAATGTCAGCGATTTTGACTTTATTGTTCCGGAAGGAGGGCTTTTCTTTCAGCTTTGCGCGCAGGACTATGTTCCATTTGGAAAGGTTGTTCTTGTAGAATCAACACTTGATCTTCCTGCTGCACCTGATACGCGTGGTGCAGGAGGCTTTGGCTCAACTACTTCGTAATTTCCGACTCTTTGAATTTCTTGATTTTCTCATTTTTCGTGTTTTTCTTTGCTTTGAGTTTTTTTTGCGCACAAGGTTGGACATACGAATTATTTCAAATACTTCTTGAAAATCGCGTAAATATTTCATTATTGTTTTCCAATTATCTTCAAAAAATTTATAGAATTCTAGCACGACTTTATATTCATCACCTACAAATGGAGTTGCTTCATCATTATAATATCTCTTATGCCCCCCTTCTTCATACTCAACAAGTATTTCATGATATTTTGTAATTTTTTTTGTTTCTACTGTTTCATCATTTCGTAAATGTAAATTAAAATGAATCATTAAAAGAACACGATTTAACCGACCATTTCCCTCTTTCGTCGTAGCAAAATTATCATATAATTTTTGCATGAGTCTTTCAAACTCCTTCCTTACAAAATAGAATGGTGGAATAAAATCAGGATATAGTTTTACAAAATCTTCAGCAAATTTTGAATATTTATTCCAATTCTTATTATTTTGTTGATGCTTCTTAAGATATTTTATTGTTTTGAGATATGCTTGCCTATTATTATTGGGAACAACAGTTCGAATACTGTTTTCCTGTGGAGTATATTCAAGTGGCGGAGAAGTTTCAATTGCATAATATCGTATAAACATATAGGCCAAAAATTCCAAACCATCTTCATTCACATATGATGGATTAGTTCTACGTTGCACTAATATTTCTGATAGTCTGACTTTTTGATCTTTCAAATCTCCTTCGGAATACGGATATGCTTTAACTCCATTGTAACTAAATCTGTCGTCAATATATCCTTTTATTTCAGTGTAAAGTTGTAAATTGAAACGTTCATAAAATCCATCTGCAAACATTAAGACAGTTTGTAGTGCATCAGGGCCACATGATAAACCTAATTGTCCAAAAACAAGTCGTCCACTCCAATCATCTGTTCTTGGATTTATAATAATTTGAGGATTATAATAAAATAAAATAGCAGTTTGCAAATAAGAACCGGAATCTTCAATACCTTGATCATTTATAATTTTGCTTTTAATAGTTGGCGGTCCTTCTCTTTTTCTTAGAAATCCTATCTCATTATCACCATTATACCATGTTTCACCTATCTTAATATATGGTATGAAATGACGCACTTCAGGATTACTAGTTTGAAACAAACATATAATTCCAGTGCATATCATATCATCTTTCTCCATCTGAAAATCTACATTTCTTTTACTATATTCTACCATCATTGTTTCTCCAAAATTATCAATTACAAATCTTGCTTTCCAAAAATTTTCACATATCTGCGTTCCATCCGGACCCGAAGTGTATAAACATTTTATTGCTTTTCCTGCCATACCTCCTAGTGATTTTCTTCTGTAATGTGGTTCGCCCATTTACCCCTATTTATAGAAATATTTAAAATATGATGCGGTTTTATTCGGCTCAATTACTACTTAAATTTCAGAAAGAAAATGCGAAAAATGATTTGGTTGATTAAACTGTATATAATAATCTCTTAAACTGACAAGAGATTGGTGAAATTAAACTAACAGTTTTAATTTTTGTAATAAATACGGTGCTAAGCGGATATGTTATTTAACTGAATTTGCAAATGATAAAGGACCTATCTTATTTGCCACAGGAACTGTCTTGATCGCAAATAAAATATATCATATACTAGCAGTTTTAGGCATTGAAGGATATGTATCAGCATATGCCCAAACAAGAACACAGTTTAATGATGTGCAACCTTCTAAAGTCTTTTAACGTCTGTTACTTGATCTATGCTTTCTTGACTGGCGTTTTCTTGACTGGCGTTTTCTTGATTTTCTTTCATTGTTGTTATTTGGGCGCTTTCTTTTATTTCCTGCAGCAGGACCACCACCACCTCCAGCAGCAGCAGGAGCAGCAGCAGCAGGAGCAGCAGCACCACCACCACCACCTCCAGCAGCAGGAGCAGCAGCACCACCACCACCTCCAGCAGCAGCAGGAGCAGCAGCACCACCACCTCCAGCAGCAGCAGCAGCAGCAGCAGGATCACCTCCACGATAAGGACCAACCGTTACTGTATGCTTAACGTTTCTTAATGAAAACATCTCTACTTAGTAACTATAAAATATAACAATGTAGCATTATTATAGTATATTTTTCTTTTAAAATATTTTACCGAATCAATATTTTCTTACCTGAATGACAGCAGATTTCGCCTTCTTTCCATTCGCTCCAAAACGTCCATCAAAGTCTTCATTTTGATCTTCCGATTGCTTGGAATTTGCTGCTGAATGCGCCCAAATTTCGGGTGATCCAATCTTGAAATCAGAATGCGGCGGAGCCTTATACCAATATACTTGATCTTGTAACTTGTTGCTCTTGGCATTGTTATCAATAACAAGACATTCAAAATTCTCAGTGCATTGATCCATAACTTGACAGAATGACTCAAAATCAGGGAACATTCCAGCATACTCTTCATATAAACGTTTTCTGTTGCTGACAATTGTTTCACGTAGAATAAAAACGAAATCAACGTTTGTTCTCAAAGCGGGTGGCACACCGAGTGCATATTGCATAGTAATAATGAAGAGGGCGTGGACGTGGCGACCGTTCATAAATAAATATCGAATATTCTTATCACGAGTCCAGGTAGTGTCAAACAAGCAGTCGTCTAAAATCAAGAATGTGCGGGGATCAACATTTGTTGTTCCTGATCGCTCCATATCTTTAGAAATCTTGTTAGCAATTAGTTTCTGTCGCTTCAGCATATTTGCAATAATCAAGGGCGAATATTCTTCATGGATAAAAAGGGAAGGAATATGCCGACTGTAGAATTGATTGGCGCCTTCTGTTCCTGAAATAACGGTTCCAACAGGAACATCTTGATTGTGCCAGAGTAAATCACGAACAAGATATGACTTACCTGTTTCACGTTTTCCAATCATAACAACAACGTGCCTGGCTTTTATACGAGACATATCAAACTTCTTAAGACGAAGGTTTAAGAGTTTGCGATTCGGATCATTTGCCTGAGGAGCCTGCGGCGCTGGTTGACTCATCTGTTGGGGAAAAACTTTTATTTTACGCAATCCAACTGCGTATTTACAGAGAATGTGTAATCTCTGAAAAAAGTAATGACAAAGCAAAAGAAAGGTAAGCAAGCAAAACCTGTGAAACCTGCAAAAATAACAAAATCTTCATCTTCTCCTAAAGTTTCTTTCTGCAAGCCTCCTCCTGCAAATCCAAATTTACAAATCCATTATTCATCCAAGCCTTTTCCCCAAAAGGTTGCTGAATTTATAAAACCTCATTTTCCCAAAGTTCAGACATATTTTTCAAGTCTTGAAAAAATATTCACAAAGCTGGAACCGAGGACGAGCAATGGATTTTTGCTTAATACGGCTGAATGGATTCAGGATATATCAGGTTTTGAGAATCCTTACAAGTTTCAAGGATTTGTAGGACCTCTTGATTGCAAACCTGAAAGCCTTGAATGCAAGAATCTTTTCATGAAGAGGGCTCATATTCTAAGTCCAATCACATATATGTCAGGAGAATATGTATTACCGGAAGATGGAGCTCTTCCATCCTATTTAAGTCATTGGCAGCACACTCTTGCAAAAGTAAATGATCCAAATAACGAAGCATACATTGATGCACTCTTTGCTGTATGTGCATCTCGTCTTGTTGAACAGAAGCTGTCGCCCCATTTCGTTCGCTGCTACGGAGTTTTCTGTGGCCGTCTTGACAACTATGCCTATAATTTATCGGAGGATTATGATGACATAAAAGATGAGCCCTGGTTTGCTGAGAATCTAGCAGCTGGTCTGTATGAACTTCGGGTTCTTGATGAAATGGGCGATTCAGCTTCCTTTAAGCCGCATGATTCAAAGCGAAGGCCTAGAAGATCTCTTGTAAGTGATACATCTATGGATTTTGAGGGCGATGGTAATGATTTGGAACCTTTGCCCGAGCATGCAGAGTTAAAGGGCGACGAGGTGGCCTCCCTTGAAGAGCTTGAAGAGGCGGATTTAGACAAGGATGAGTTAGAAGTTTTAGAAGATGAGGCTGTGCCTGTATCAGTATCTCGTATTCGAATTAGTGCTGTTTCTGCAGTCGAGGCTCTTCCAGAATCGCATATCTTGACTGGCTCTGAAGAAGCTGATGATGCAGTTGAATCTGATGGCGCTGATGGTGCTGATAATGCTGATGGTGCTGATGGCGCCGATGGTGCTGATGATGCTGATGATGCTGATGATGCAGTTGAATCTGAAGAAGCGGATGATGCTGTTGAGTCTGATATCTTACCCCAGTCTGAAGGCGAAGGCAGCTCATATTCCGAAGAATCGGAAGGACCCCCCATCATAGCAAACTTTAAGAATTTCCCAGTAATGGTTTCTGTGCTAGAATGCTGCGATGGAACAATGGATCTTCTTTTGGATGAAGAGGAGTTTGATGATACTAAAGATTTGAGATGGACAGCATGGCTTTTTCAGGTCATTGCGGCTCTAGCAGTTGCCCAAAAGCATTATCATTTCACCCATAATGATTTGCACACAAATAATATTATGTGGTCATGGACATCTGAAACAACCTTATATTATACTCTGCAAGATGCACTGGGTGGTCCCCGAATTTACGCTGTTCCAACATTTGGGCGCATTTTCAAGATCATTGATTTTAATCGTGCATCTTTTCATCTAGGAAAAAGAGGAGGGTTTTTTATAAGTGATGCATTTGAAGCAGATGGAGATGCTTCGGGACAGTATAACTGCGAACCTTATTATAATCCCAAGATGCCAACTGTAGAACCGAATCCTTCTTTTGACTTGTGCCGTCTTGCATGTTCACTGATGGAATCACTTTTCCAAGAAGATCCTGAGTTGGTTGAGCCGAAACAGATTATGACTCAAGAGCCAGGAATTATTATGTATGAGACAAAGTCACAGCTTTATAATTTAATTTGGTCGTGGCTCCAGCAGAAAGATGGATATAATGTGTTAAAGAATTCAAATGGAACAGAACGATTTCCGGGTTTTGATTTATATAAAATAATTGGTCACAATGTGACAGCAGCTGTTCCGTGTGAACAGATTACCAAGCCAATCTTTGATTCAAAGTATAGGATTGATAAGAAAGATTTACCGACGGATGTATTTGTGTGGTCTTTGCCTTGCAGCCTTTAGTATTTTTTCCTCATAGTATCTTTAAAGTCACGTAAAGAATCCGCTGCCTTAAATGCATAGAATTCTTCTCTAAAACCCTTATTTATAAGTCTTTGAACAGAAGCGGATGGTTTTCCTTTATGACCAGAATCATCTTCTTTTATCATTGCAATAGATGCAGTCCGTTGCGCCTCTTCCATTTTTTCACCAGCATTATCTGAGACTCTCTGCAAGGAATTCAGTTTCTTATGTTCAGCATCTGTCATCTTTGCTAAAACTGCTTTGGGTAAAGGTTTATTCAGATGGAGCTTCATCTATTTTGGGTAGCATAATTCTTACAGCACGACCTTCAAATTCTGTTACATGAACACCATCAATTTCATGCAAAGGAGAAGAATCAAGATTTAGCGCTTTTTCATACGCTTCTTGATCTGCTTTATAAACTCCATCAATTAATGTTTCAAGAGTATCCTCAATAACTTGATGCCATGCAGCAGGCAGAAGCATTTTTCCAGCAATTTCTGGTTTTAGAAAATTAATAATTGGAACATATTTATAAAGATTTTCAGTATTTTTTTTTACAGGAATTGACCATTTTCCATCCACATTTTTTGAAATATAAGCACGACTTTCCCAACTATCTGTTTCAAGAGACCAGTTGTTTTCAATAGACCCATCCGATCGTTCAACTGGAAATGTTGGATTATCTTTTATAACCATCATAAAACGACTGATTGCTGCATTTTTAAATGCATCATCTATTCTTACATGTCCCTGTCTTTGTAAATAGGCATTACAATCACGCACTGCCACAATTTCATGTATTCGGCAATGCTTGATTCCATATAAACGATCAACCGTTTTAGAACCTGTATTTTCGGCACCACAGTAAAAACATTCCATTTTTCTCATTACAAGTGAAATCGGTTCAAACGTATTTCTGCAAGGATCTTCCATTTTCTACAAATTATTTGCCTGAAATCTTTATGAGGAAGCAAATTTAACAGTCCAATAACGGGCCTTCTCTTCATATGCTGCTCTATCTGTTTTATAAAGCTGTGCCGCAGCTGGATCTAGAGGATCATTTGGATTTGGATCTGTTAAAAGCGATAAAATAGAAAGTAGAACTTTAGCAACTGTCAGAGCAGGAGACCACTGCGTCTTTAAAATATCAAGACAAATGATTCCTGCAGAATTAATGTTTGGATGATAGATTTTAGTAACAAAATTAACTGAAGGCGGTTTGAAAGGATAGTCAATTGGAAATTGAATACGCAACTTGAATACACCACCAGTATAGGGAGATGCATCCGGACCGAAAATCATACCTTCCCAACAATAAATATTATCATCTACGGGCCCGGCCGTGCATCCCACTGGTGGATCTTTAGACAAGTCCTCTATCTCTTTTTGGATTCGCCTGCTCGCGGCCATATCTATTCTTTTACTCCCAATTATCTTTACGCAGAAAACATATAAACACAAAAAGCCAAAAATGATAGATGGCTTTTAATGATGATATCACAGATTCCGCGTTAGTTATTGGAGTTGTATCATTTATTGTATTTTGCACTCTATGCAGTATTCTAGTCACATGGTGCCAATATAATAGACGGTATCAACGAAGGGAAAGAGAAGATTCAAATGCATCACTTACAGGCGACTTTTAATCTGGTCTAAAAATTGAATAATTGAAACTTTTATTGGTCATTTGCAGAACGCCAGATACAATGAGTATAAAGCAACTTGAATCCACACTTCTTGAACTTGATAAAGAATATAATCATTTTGCAGAGAAAGCTGCTGAATATAGGGATAAAGTAGCTGTTCTATTTACAAAATGGAAAGTTATGCAAGATGAACTTCTTGCACTGAAAAAGCTTGCTGCTAAAGAGAAGGCTATCTTTCGACTTGACCAAAGTAATCAGCTTGAAAAATCAATACGACATATTCTGAAGGTAGTTTGCACGGGGTTAGGAACAGATTGCTATTCAGAAAGTCGATTTGAAGAAGGGTTAAAGATTCAATATAGTATTGACGACCGGGGCAATGATGTATGTGATGTGTGCGCCAAAAAGCATGAGGCAAATTGCCATCATAGTGAAGAATGTGGACATAGTAACAAATACAAATTTGAAATAAATTCCAGATTTGCAGAAGGATGTATTGAGGATGGATGCTGGGGTCATTATACAGGTCCCCAAATCATCTTTACAATTAATGTTATTGCAAGAGATTTACCTATTCAAACAAAAATCATAGAGATGTTTGAATATGTAAAGAAAAGTTTGATAAAAGAAGATGACGAAAAATGCGAAAGAAGTAAACGAGAATCTTATCAGGTAAATGAATTGCGTGATAAATTAAATCTATTTTATCCAAAAGTAGACGATATCATAGAAGAATATACAAAGGAAAAAAGAGTTATTTAAATGCATACGAATGAACAAAATAAGCTAGTGCAGCAAAGGAAATGACACCATGAGCCCGATAAATCATTTTCTTTGATTCCTTATCAATAAAAGAAAAATGATTCGCTTCGATGTAAAACGTATAGGATAAAATAAACAGAGCTAATACTATTTTTCCAATAGAATCAAAAGATCGTGTTAAAATTAAAAAGAGTGTAACTACATACATAGCGATCAAATATTGATTAAAAAGTGCCGCACCCGTTTTTCCTAGCACTGACTCAAAATCTTTTACTTTATTATTTTTCCCCATTTTATAATTGGGATCTTCTAACATCTTGAAAAAATAAGAAAGAACGCACTCATTATTCATTAGAACCCAGGACAGATTTAATGATATAAAGTAGAAAAGAAAATATGTATCTAACGCTTTACGAGACCAAAGCCAGTATAAAGAGATTATGCAGCATAATACAACATGAATAAATCCAATTATTTCTATCATCTAAGTTATTTCCTTATTTTATTAATAGAGATGGCTTCTGAAGAAGTAAAGGTAAGAGGTCATAAGTATGATCTGCTTGGTCAATATAAGTTTGAAAAATATGTAGGATCGATACTAAAATTTACAAAATGGATTGGAGAATTTATCGAGCTTGATTTGCAAAATAAAATTTTAAAACTACCTGCATTAAATATTTATATGGATAAATACACGAGTCAATTTCCTGTCGGCGTTCCTATAACACTTACATTATTTTTAGAAAAAAATATCGAAAAGTATACGGTTGAAAGAATAAATGATAATTTATTTTTTTTAAAAACCAAATTTGAACGTTATCTTCCTAACAATCAACTTCAAAATATGGCATTCGTAATTTTTGGAGATAAGTTAAGTATAACAAATGACACTGGAAGAAAATATGGTATTCCTAAGGGTGAGTATTCAGTGAGAGCCGTTGAGGGAGTATTTTACAAATTTACATCGTTGGATAATAATTTTCAAACATATGTTCCCTATACTGATTTAAAGGGTATGGAAGGACTTGGCACGGTGGTGCAAAAGCTGGGAAATGATGCAAAATATGTGATCAAGGAATTAATTAAATCACCAGATGACTATTTAGCCCGCGATTATAAAAAATGGATAGCAAGAGGAAATGGAAAGCCCTGGAATTACATTAGTGATAATGAGGTGTTTGCAACTGACCTCAATAAGAGAATTGAAGATTTATATTTAAAACGATGGAGATTTGAAAGAAAATACAAATACGATAGGGCCCGCCTCATTGACATGGAACGGACACTGATATATGAGATGAAAGAAGCGAAAAAAAAAAAATAATGCGTTTAAATTTGCTTCATAATGAGTTCCTTCTTAAAAATTCTGGGTTACCGTGGAAAATAGAAGAACTCAATAATGAATTAGTAGAAAATATTAGAAGTTATGAAACATTGAAGATAGAAATATTTAATCTTGAAAAGCAGTTATTGGAAATTAATACTGTAATCGAAGATGCTCTTGTGCAGGCAAAAAAGGTAAATGAACGGAATTTGGAATACTATGCCTTTCAAGTGTTGAGGCATGACGAGCGACGAGCCGTAAGTTTAATGCGTCCCTTCATAAAATCCGGTGGCAACGCTATACCAAAACCTCAAGAAGTAACTCTTGATGATGTTTTAACTAGTAAATACGGGCTGGAAGAAAAACAAAAAATTTATAATTTTAGGCAGACTATTTCAGAAGAAAAAGAAAAAAAAAAACAGAAATGCTAAAAGCATATAATAGTGCAGTAAGAAACAAGCTTGAAATAGATGATTTTGATTTTGAAAATGGCGCTCCAATGCCAATTGACGGCGACATTATTATTAAGTTTTTTGTTGAAGGCATGTCACCAGCAGAGCGAGGGC
>Ga0073936_10002013_pt1 | contig 30725 bp, 20 predicted proteins | sample AliMusrvi5mmetaG_FD_87041 | JGI IMG/M metagenome (GOLD analysis project Ga0073936, IMG submission 87041) | Freshwater lake bacterial and archeal communities from Alinen Mustajarvi, Finland, to study Microbial Dark Matter (Phase II) - Alinen... | ecosystem: Environmental > Aquatic > Freshwater >...
ATCAAGTTTTGATTGCCTCTCCTTTGCAACAGCCTCAGCCTTCTGGCGAAGAGTCTGCTTATTACTCAATTTACCCCCCCCCCTCTTTCTTATCATAACTATTGGTATATTTATGATTGTAAGTTTGTAAAAATAGTTATAACAAATATAATACAAAAAGACTTAATTTGGGCGAAAGGATTTTATTTAGTGACAATAAGATCAAAATTCAGATTCAGCGTTGTCAGGGGTGGGGTAGAGGCATTGTCCAAAAGCCTATAATTCAGGATGTAACCTCCCTGTGCTAATTTGCCAAGGTTAATCGTGTCATTTTTCATTATGCACGGCCATTTCATCATACTGTTGAATTGTTTTACAACATGAATTGTATTTCCATTCTTAGTTATTCCAATCAGGGTATTATAGTTACAATCGTTGTAAATCACCAGCTTTATTTCGTCTCTGATTGCAGGAGCTGATGGAATTATCTTCATGTTGGATGTCACCGGATCAGTGATTAATTCCTGAATGACAGGCTTCTGACAGCCAATGAGAAATGCAAGGGCAAATCCCCATGCCAATATGACCTTTTTTATTTCGATATTATTTATCATTCTGTTCTCCGTTAAATTATTGACACAAAATACGGATTCTATTCCGATGCAAATTTAACGAACGATCGAATGAATTATCCGGAATTTACAGGTTTTTTCAGAATAAATGCGGACAAAGCAATTTTCTGTGTTCCCTTTTCTTTTCGAACACAGGTAATACTGATTGAACAGATTTTCACTGATTGCTTTCTGATTGGTGGTTATCCTTTGCTTTCGTGTCCCTTTTTATGACCATCTTAAATCCCCCCTGGCCCCCCTTTTTGGAAAAGGGGGAGATCTGTCTGGCGATTCTCTGTTCCATTTTGAGCAATTTCGGTAATAAATTTTTAAGGTATCGACCTTTCGTTATTGGTATATTAAATCAGTGGGGAAGTTATCCCCCTTCCAAAAAAGGGGGATCAAGGGGGATTTTTAATCAGTATTTATTTGTAACATCAGTGTCATCCGTGTTCCTTTTTTAAGAACACGGATGACACTGATTGAACTGATTTTCACGGATTGACTTTCAGATCAGTGGTTATCTGTTTTGCACTATTGTTATCCTTGTGAATTATATCATTTATTCCAGGTTACTCATCCACTTTAATTACAAATCCACCTGTGGGCATTATCTTTAACTTAATCTTTCCCCCCTTTTTTACGTGCACAACCGATTTTATAAACGAACGATTCGTATTGCCATCGGTGTAGAGGTTGCCAGTTGCTGCTTTTGAAACAAATGGCATTGTGAAGGTGATCTCCTTTTCGGACTCTTCACCGTTAATTCCTGCGATATACCAGGTTGTACCAGACTTACGTGCCATCACGACATATTTCCCCGGAAAACCGTCAATAAAACGGGTCTCATCCCAGGTGGTTGGTATTAAGCTCATATATTCCCGGATATAATCGGGCACAGTTGCCATCCCTTCAGGACTCTCTGCCCAATGCTGAATTCCGGATTGGAAAATTACCGAAAGGGCAAGCTCGAATGCGCTTGATGTTTTGCGCTTTAACCCGGGCACCTCGGTCAGGTTAACAGGGGTGAAATCCATCGGACTGAAGACATTGCGGGTAAATGGGAGCATACAGCAGTGGTTGGCTTCCAGATCGGCCCACTCCTGATCAAACGTTACATTCTCAAATCCCCTCACGGCCTCCATTGTTACTAAATTAGGATAGGTTCGCTGCCACCCTTTCGGGTAAGTCGCACCATGAAAGTTCACCAGGAGCTTATATTTGAGCGCATCCTGCATGATGTCGTTGTAATACCTGATCATCGACTGTCCGTCTCCTCCAAAGAAATCAACCTTTATCCCTTTAATTCCCATCTCACTGATCCGTTTAAACTCAGTTTTCCTGTTCAGATTAAAAAGCAACCGGTCTTTGGGATGGTAATGGACTGTATTCCAGCTTCCTGCCGAATTATACCACAAAATCAGACCTACATTCTTCGTAGCTGCATAATCGGCAAGCTCCTTGATTTTATCGTAGCCAATATTTGTATCCCAGTTAACATCGATAAGGCAGTACTCCCATTTCATGGAAGCCGACCAGTCGATGTAGTTTTTTTGAATATCGTAGGTTATCGATTCATCTTTCTTCATAATCCAGCTCCACGAAGCTTTACCCGGTTTTACAAACGAATAGTCGGCTTCCTTTGCCGGTATAGCCAGATCTGTTTCGAGGGTTGACTCCATCAGTGTTTTTAGTCCGTCACTGAATGCAATGATCCGCCAGGGGGTAAGCCAGGGAGTTTTTGATTCCGGATAAAGGGGGGAGAGGGGAGAGGTTCGTTCACCCTCCTGCGGGAAGCCGATTTTGTAGTTTCCGTTTGTTGATGATTGCTGAAGCCGGGTCCCGCAGTAGGTGCCATCCAGTCCGGCCTCGGTTAAAAGTATCCACGTATTATCCTTATTGAAAAGAGCCGGGAAAACCCATCCTGCACCGTATGGTGATGGTTTGCCAATATCTTCACCCTGAAAATAGTAATCCTCGTACGAGGGCTGTGAATTACACCATCCCATGTACAGGTCCTGACAGGGACTCATGTAAATCTTTGAGTCGGCAGTTAGCTGGAATGAGGTATTTTCCTCAATTATTTTTCGGACCGTTTCCGATTTTTCGGGCAGGAAATACCGGAAGGCTGCTCCATCATCCGAAACCCTGAAAATCAGTTCAACAGGCTGATGATTTGAATTTGAAAACCTGACTGATCTCTCATTTCCGGTATAGGTACACTGTTTCCTTTTTCCTGAAAAAAGCGTGTATTCGTCGTGTACTGACTGAACCGCTGATACAGATTCTATTTTGAGCCCTTTTGTAAAATCACCATCAGAAAGCTTTAATCCCAACGTAGATTCACCCAATATCTGCTTGCCATTAAATTCAATGGCATAAGTTGGAATCCCTCCAGGTGAAAGATTAACCTGCGCTTTAATCTTCCCATTTGGGCTACTAAGGTTGAATACTGACTCCTGTGAAAATAAGGTAAAGAAATTAACCAGCAGGATAAAAAGGAATATAATGTGCTTCATTCGTAATTAGATATTGCTTTTGATTTCAATAACTATTTGGCAGTAAACTTATAGATTGTTGTCGTATGATATGTTTCTCCCGGTTTAAGAATTGCTGTTGGAAAGGCAGGGTGATTTGGAGAATCGGGGAAATGCTGGGTTTCGAAACAGAATCCGGAATGTTGTTTATAAACATTCCCGCATTTTCCGGTTATTGTTCCATCGAGAAAATTACCGGTATAAAACTGAACACCTGGCTGATCGGTATAGACTTCCATGATTCTTCCGCTGATTGGCTCAACAACACGCACTGCCAGCTCTTTGAGCTTTTTTGTATTCAGAACATAGTTGTGATCGAATCCGATGGGGTTTCCTCCGGTTGCTACAAGATCTTTCCCGATTGGTTTGACTGAAGTAAAATCGAAAGGAGTCCCTTTTACGTCACGAAGTTCTCCGGTTGGGATAAGGGTGCTGTCGACAACGGTATATCTTGAGGCTGAAATCATTACTTCATGTCCCTTGATATCCCCCTGGCCTGCAAGATTGAAATAGCTGTGCTGGGTCAGGTTAATGGGGGTTGACTTATCGGAGGTGGCACTGTACTCAAATATCAGCTGATTGTCATCAGTCAATGTGTAAGTTACAACGGAATTCAGGTTTCCCGGATATCCCTCTTCACCATCAATGCTCAGATAGCTTAATTTTATCCCGACCGATTTCTCCGTTTTGAAATCTTCAGCTTTCCAGACCACTTTATCAAAACCTTTAATGCCACCATGAAGTTGATTAACCCCATTGTTCTGTGCGAGGGTGTATTGGTTACCATCAATTTCAAATTTCCCTTTGGCGATCCGGTTGCCGTAACGTCCGACGATCGCGCCGAAATAGGGGTTGTTTGCCAGGTAACCTGCAAGACTGTCAAAACCCAGGACGATATCTCCTGATTTTCCGGTTTTATCAGGAACAAGTAATGAGGTTATTCTCCCTCCGTAGTTCGTCACTTTTAGGGTAACTCCTGAATGATTGATTAATGTGTAGATATCTGCAACCGATGAATCAGACACTCTACCGAAATATTGTTTGGTAACAGAACCGGGTGCCTGTCCCGCCTCTTTGCTGGTGCAGCCCACACCGAAGATTAATAAACCAAATGCAAGAATCAGGATTTGGAAAGAAACTATTTTTTTCATTTTTAAACGATTAGATGGATGTTATAATTGGAGCTAAAAGTACAATTATAAACTATTATTTTTCGATAAATCCTTTTATCATCGTAATGGAATGCGGAGCAAAACTATAGGAGATTTTATTTGTTTTCTTAACCTTAAGAGATGGTTTTTTTAACGTTTCAACAGTCGTTTTTCCAAAGTCATTTTCTGCTTTAATATCGGGACCGTTAACTTCGAACACTTCAAAATCACCATTAAAAAACCCTTCCTGTGCAAGCAGATCGGCAGTAATTCCCTTCTCCTTATTCCGGTTGACCACGCATAAGGTTAGTTCATTGTTCCGGTATGTAGCTGACACATCCAAAAATGGGACGTTTTTTTGCTGTGTTGTCGATTCGCCCAGACCGATAAAGAATTTTTCAGTATTATAAGTTTCACAGTCAACATGAACATCAAGAGCCGTGCCTTGCATATTTTGGGCGAACAGCTGAAGCGGATAATAGATTGACTGTTTAAACATCCCCTTTTCGCTCGTGAATATCGGGGCGATTACATTTACCAATTGAGCCATGTTTGCCATCTTTACGATGTCCGAGTTCCGAATAAAGGCATTGAGGAAACCCGAAATAACCAAAGCGTCCTCGAGATTGTAATGTTCTTCGAGTGCCCTTGTTCCGGCCATACTTTTTTCTGCGCGGGCACGATACCAGATATTATATTCATCCCAGGCGATGTAAATCGGCGGACGGTTTCCGCGGTTCGCGTTCTGCATTTCACGATCGATCATCCCTTTTACAACCCGGGTTCGCTCCTCGAGTACCCGCGGTGTGGAAATGAAATTGTAATAATTGTTATCCGGATTCCCAACATACATGTGAAGTGCAAGGTAGTCTATGACATCGCGAAGCTCATGCAGAATGGTGGCATTCCATTCATTCGGATCTGCCTCGGGACGATAGTTTGAAGATCCGGCCGCAATCAATTTAATATTAGGAGAGGTAAGTCTCATCAACTTAGCTGCTTCGAGTGCTTTTTTGCTGTAATCTACGGCATTCAGGTGTCCCATTTGCCAGAAACCATCCATCTCATTACCAAGACTCCAGTATTTGATATTGTAAGGTTCAGGATAGCCGTTCTTTTTCCGCAGTTCTGCATAATAGGGACCACCTTTGACATTACAGTACTCAACCCATTGCTGAGCCTCTTCGATGGTGCCTGTGCCCATGTTTACAGAAAAATAAGGTTCTGTATTCATCCGTCGTGCATAACTCATAAACTCATCGGTTCCGAAACGATTTGTCTCAAGCCGTTCCCACGCCAGTTCCATACGGGGAGGACGTTGTTCCTTTGGACCAATGCCATCTTTCCAGTGGTAGTTCGACACAAAATTCCCACCCGGATATCGGGTAATGGAAACATTCAGATCCTTCACCGCTTCAAGTACATCAAGGCGAATTCCCTTGTCGTCAGATAATGTCGAACCCTCCTCATAAATTCCACCATACACACAGCGGCCAAGGTGCTCCACGAAATTCCCATAAAGGTTTTTATCAACTTCACCTATCTTGCGATCAATATCAATTTTGATCCGTGCATTTTGAGCTTCAGCGGTAAAAGCGGTTGTTATAAGGCTAATGGTTAAGAATATCAACCCTGAAATATTTCTGATTCTTTCTTGAATTATCATTTTACTTATTAAATTATTTTAATGAATAATTTTCGTCAATTACAGGCCACCCATCTTTATTCCAGTTCAGTTTTCGGATATTGAGCTTCGGTTTGCCGTTGTCATGGGCATCATAACCATGAAAAACCAGGTAATCTGATCCATCGAAATTTACTACGGCGTTATGCCCTACACCATGCCAGTCCGCATTACCCTGAAGCAGAATTGTCCCTCCACCCCTGGTCATTGGTTTTCCTGAAAGATCAATGTACGGACCGATTAGTTTTGAGGCGCGGCCAACAATCATTTTATAGGAGCTGTTTACCCCTTTACAGCAATAGTCGATCGATGCAAACAGGTAATAGTAGTTCCCTTTTCTGAAAATAAATGGCGCCTCAATCGCATTTCCACCGGCATCAACCGGATTATTATCTACTGAAGGTGGGTTTGGAGCATTCGGATCTGATTTTCGGGAGGCAATGGTCGGGATCTGATGAATATCTTCAGCAACACTCATCGCATCGGGTGAAAGTTTTACAAGTTTCAATCCATCCCAGAATGAGCCGAAACATAAATACGGAGTTCCGGTTTCATCAACAATAAAATTTGGATCTATAGCATTCCAGTTTGACTCACCCGGCACAGATTGTATTATTTTCCCGTGATCGATCCACCTGAATGCGGGGTCTGATGGGTTAAGTGTTCTGTTAGTCGCTAGACCGATGCATGAGGTATTCTTTCCAAAAGCTGAAACGGAGTAATACAATTGGTATTGTCCGTTAAAATAGCTAATGTCCGGAGCCCAGATGTGCCCTTTAAAAGTCGGGATTGCTTCAACAGCCCATTTCGGAGCCTGAGCAAAAACAGGTTCTTCTCTCTTCCAGTTTTTCATGTCAGGTGAAGAGAATACTGAAATTCCCATCCCGGTGCAAAACACATAATAAGTATCCTTCTGCCGAATCATGACAGGATCGTGCACGATAATGGATTGTGCCTGAACCTGCATCCCAATTGCAAACCCAAGAAGGGCAATTACAAAACTTCTAAACGCTTTCATTTCTTGTGGCATTCTTGTTCATATTATTTCGCCTTTTTACCCCAATAGGTTGCATTTAGATTTTCCGCAGTTCCGGCATATACAAATGTTACACGGCGTGGGGTGGCTTCCCAGTCGACTTCGCGTTCAACGCAAACAATAACCTGTCCCATTGTGAGTTGCTTTTTAGCTGCATCGTAGCTCCAATTGCCTGAAAGTGCTCCCGACATTGTCCCGTCAGCCTTAAGGGTTAGAGTTGTGGCGCCATCTTGCTGGCCATAGCTGTATTTAAGGTTTATGTGCTCCCAGGTTCCCACAATTGAGTCTTTGGTTATTGTACCAAAATCAGGTACGGCTGCGTAACGTTCAGGTAATGCTATTGGCCACAGGTTGTCGGGTTCACCTGGAGAGGCCGGACACCATACAATACGGCGTACGTGCCCCATCATAATGGCATTTGAGTAGGCGTTACCACCAACATTGACAGGCAATCGTGCTTGCGACATGTAGAACCATTCGTTTGTATTTTCCTTTTGGAAAATACAACAGTGTGATATTCCTACCCATCCGTTGCTAAGGTTAAATTTGTAAGGGTGGGTTACGATAGGATAGCAGTCGCCGCTTCCGGTTGTACAATTACGTCCTGTAATGTCGAGGTATGGACCTTCGATGTTTGCGCTTCTGACCACTCGTGTGTTGTATGGGACGTCAAGTCCATCGTAGGCCATGAACAAATAGTAGTAGCCATCTTTGTATATTACTTCGGGAGCTTCGCTGCCCTGCCAACGCGATAAGGCTGTGCGTGTGCCAATTCTCGCTCCATATCGGGCAGTTAACTCACTTGCGCTGTTTGCATAGGGCTCGCCGAGTGTGTTGATAGGCTTACCCGTTGTTGCATCAAGTTGCAATAGTGCGAAACCGCTATGCCATGAACCATGTATTAAGTAATGTTTCCCCCCGGGTCCTACTATGTATGTGGGATCGATGGCGTTGAAGTAGAAATAGGCATTCCAATCAGACAAACTTGTTCGATTGTAGTTTTTACCACGATCTGATGATGAACATGTAACGAAACCCTTGTCGGTCCATACAGCTCCGGCGGGATCTGTCGATTCGCACATCCCAATGAAGGCCCTTTCACTCCAGCTTCCGTCAAAGTTGGCTGCAGTGTTGGCATTACCCGTTTTGATATAGTTCTCGATGACAATACTATAATACATACGCAAGATATCATGTCCTCCAACGGTGACCCGTCGTACTACCGGTGCCCAGTAGTCATAACCTATGTTGTCTTTGGTAATGGCACCCAGACCCATGCGCGAACGAATGGCATTGAGCGAGTCGGCTACCCAGGTGGGCGCTGCATAGAAAGGTCCCCCTACCCATTCCCAATTAACCAAATCGGTTGACCGTTTACCTTGAAAATGTCCATGTCCTACGGCTTCATTTCCATACGAGGCGTCAGTGCCATACATATAATAATATCCATTGTAGTAGGCAACCGAAGGGTCGTGAACATTGGCCAGATTCCAATTGTTTCGGTTAGACCATGATGCTATCGATGAATAGTCGTCGGCGTACGTTGGAATGGTGAATTTTGTACTGGGGACTGGCTCATCCACCTTAGGCTTAACATCTTTTTTGCACCCTTCAAACGATAGGATCGTTATGCTGACAGATAAAATCAGTATGTACTTTAGTCTCATGGCTAATATGTTTAATATTTATTTGAAGAGACTTCCTTATCAACACTAAAAAAATAGGCCAAGAAGGAAGTCTCTAATTTTTGAGCATGATTCCTACTTTACAATAGGATGAACAGCCCATTTAGCTATGAATGCGGGTCCATTATCAATATTCTTGTTTGCCGAGTTACCTACAAGGTGAGGATTCGCATTAAGAGTACCTTGAAATATTGGGAAATATTCATGTCCCTTATAGTAATATTGGAACGATGAAGCGGTTGCAGTTGCAGAAGTAAGCTCCTCGGTGGAAGGTTTACCATCGAGCTTATAATAAGCATGTTCCTTCAACTGATTCAGACGACTTGCATCGTAGAAGAATCCCCAACGAATTATGTCGATTCCACGTCCGTTTTCGCAACCGAATTCTTTGGGTCTTTCTACGTTTGCAATTTGTTCGAAAAGAGCATCTTTAGACGCGAAATCGGAAACTTTAAGATCTTTAAGCGCAACACGTTGACGAACGAGGTTAATGTAATCAAGTGCAGTTTGGGTTGGGCCATTGATTTCATTTTCACATTCTGCAGCACGAAGTAAAACGTCGCTGTAACGCATCAGGCGCAGGTTGACCCCACAATGCAATCCGGTCGTAATAGATTTGTAGATATTGTTTCTCGCATTTGTGAACTTAGCTATTGATATACCACCCTGTGCAGTGTTCGATACAGGAGTTACAGTTATGGCTTGTTGATAAATAATATTGGTGCGGGGATCCCCATTAGGATATGCAGCAGTTTTCAGGCCTGTATAGCTATTATATTCAGTTTCGAATGTAACCAATGTCCAGTATAGACGTGGATCTATACGTCCATCTGTACTGTTCTCATTTCTGAACAGGTTGTACAACCAGGGTGCGCCTGCCAAATCGCCCCAACTACCCAATGCCTGGGATGCGTAGTTACTTTCTACTGCGTGACCCTGCGTTGCCTGCGAACTTATATTTACCGGCGTCCACTCTTCGTCGGTGCCACCTGTTCCATAGTCCATAAATTGAACTTCGAAGAGGCTCTCTTTGTTATTTTCGTATGACGAACCTTCTCTGAAGTTATCACCATAATCGGCTGTGAGTTCATAATGTCCGTACTTGCCGGCGATGATATCTTTCAATACAGCATAAGCCTCAAGATATTTATGCCGGAACATCAATGCACGTGCCAGATATCCTGCGGCAGAACCGCTTGTAGCACGACCCTTAGCCCATTCGCCTCCTTTATCGCGCGATGGCAGTATTTGCATCGCTTTGGTGAGGTCAGTCTCGATTTTGTCAAACACCTGATCTTGTGTATTGTTGGATGCATACATGGTGTTTATGTCTGAATAAGACGCATAGTCTGTAATCAAAGGAACAGTCTGGTAATAGGTAGCCAATTCATAGTATGCCAAAGACCGGAGGAAAAGAGCCTGTCCGGCTATCTGATTATGAGAATCTTCCGACATTTTAACACCGTCGACTTTTGATAATACAAAGTTTGTGCGGTTTACGACATGGTAGTTATCGCGCCATGGCCACTCGTCACCGATTCCGATTGTCCCCGGAGAATTTAGGTTATCGTACTCCAAATACCACTGTTGAGAGGAGTTCCAGACTTCGTCGCCACGCACAGCATCCAGCGTATAACCAACGCGGGCAAATGTACCTTCGAGACGTATACGGTTGTAACACGAGATGACAGCCTCCTGAAGATCTGACTCGGTATTGCCAAAATCGTAGGTGGTCTGATTGTTCGGGTTCGTAACATTTAGTTCTTTATTGCAGGCTGTCATACCTCCAATAAGCGCTACCATTGTTAGAATTATAGTTAATCTTTTCATATTGATATCCTATTTTTTAGATTATATATTTAGAATGAGAAGCGTGCTCCGAACATTACTGTTTGTGGTGTTGGATACGAAGCATAGTTGTATCCGGGAGTGAATGTGCCACCGGCGAAGTCAACGTTGTACCCTTTGTATTTAGAAAATGTGGCCAGATTTTGAGCTGATGCGTATACACGAACGCCGTTAACATAGCCACCAAACCATCTGTTCGGGAAGTTATACCCCAATTCAACGTTGGCAATTTTTAGATAAGATGCATTTTGCAAGAAACGCTGGCTGAACATATCGTTGGTGATTGAACCTGTCGATTTGTAGGCTACGCGGGGCACCGTGGTGTTTATGTTCGTCGGAGTCCAGGCATTCAATAGATCAACGCTCTTGTTGAGCGCGCCGTATGAGCTGTGTAATGTGACGTCAACAAAATCTACAGCTTTGAAACCTGCAGCTCCAAATGTCGAAATGCTCAAGTCAAAACCTTTCCATTCAACACGCGCATTCAAGCCATAATTAACCTTTGGCAGACCACTGCCCAGGAACTTTTGGTCATCGGCGGTAATTTCGCCGTCGTTGTTGAGGTCGGCGTATATAACGTCACCCGGTTGTGCTCCATTCTGATTGATGTGCTGACCTTTTGAGTTGACCCGGTTATCTATCTGTTGTTGTGACTTGAAGATCCCTTGAGAAACGTAGCCATAGAATGAACCAACTTCACGACCTACCTCTGTGCGGCTGACGCCATCTGTACGAGGTTCGTTCGAAACACCTAGCTTAGTAACCTCGTTTTTGATAGCTGTTGCATTTGCTGAAATGTCAAATTTAACAGCATGTTTATGATTACGATAGGCAAGCAGGAACTCAAGACCTGAGTTCGCCATTGTTGCAGCGTTCATCGTTACAGTTCCGTTGGTGGCGCCTGCATTGGTTGGAACTGCTACACTATAAAGAAGGTCTTCTGATGTTGCCTTATACCAGTCGAACGTAAATTCCAACTGATTATCGAACATGCCGAGGTCGAGACCTAAGTCAAGAGTCTTCTTCTTTTCCCATCTGATGGCTGTGTTTACATAGTTTGATATTGCTGAGCCGGTAACCTTATTATTTCCAAAGCTATAAGTGTAGTTACCTCTCGACATAACATCCATGTACTGGTATTCGCCGATGTTCTCATTCCCAAGTATACCGTAGCTTCCGCGAATCTTGAGCAGATTGATAGTCGATTTGGCTACAGAGAAGAAGTTTTCACGCTCGATGCGCCAACCTGCCGATACAGATGGGAAAATACCCCAACGATCATTTGCAGAAAGACGGCTTGAACCATCACGACGAGCCGTTGCCGAGATAAGGTATTTTTCACCGAAATCGTAGTTGACACGACCGATTTATGACGCCAGTACGTGTTCGCTTTCGGAGCTTGCAGATGATGTCGTCGTTGCATTGTTTACCTGCAGATAATATGGTTCAGGCAGGTTAACACCCTTTCCTGTGAGTGTGTGAAAGAGTTCGCGCTCGAAGGTTTGACCGACAACCGCATTGATATGATTGCGTCCAAATTTACCTTCGTAGTTTAGGGTGTTTTCAACAAGTGCATCGCTATAGCTACGATAGCCCTCTGACAGGTTCTCATTGCTCTTTGATAAGTAGTTCGTTGTACTCTGTATAAAGGCAGGCACGAATGTAAAGTCCTTAACATTGGTCTTGCTGTACGATAAGTTAATGTTGTAATGTAACTTGCTATTGCTGCTCTTGAGGCCAAGCATTTCTATGAGGTCTACATCCGCTGAACCTGAAGCAACAATGCGGTCGACCGTTGAGTTCCTTTTTAGCAAACTGTTTTCGAGCAAAACGTTCGTTACACGCAAGTCTCCATGAACGTCGTCGTAGTAAGTGCCAAAACCGTAAGAGTCGTAGCTGTATTCAGATGCAGACGAAATTTTATCGTCGAGAACCCAGGTCGATTTGTCGTAAGCTTTAATGGTCGGAGGTAATAATAAGACCGAAGCCATTACAGGAAATTGTGAACCATACAGACCCTGTACGTACTCGTTGGCGTTACTGAGAGCCATATTATCCTGAAGGCTGTGGCTATACACGACATTAGTCTTGATCTTGACAAACTTAACATCCATCGTATTGTTTATACGGGCAGTGTAACGGTCGAAGTTGGGACCTGCGCCTACCATTGTACCTTTCTGGCTATAGTAGTCGAGACCGATGTTGTAAGTATTGTTAGCGCCTCCTCCCGACATGTTGATGTTGTGATTTTGGCGAATACCTTTTTTGTATGCCTCCTTAAACCAATCTGTATTAACCTTTGCAGTGCCATCGCCATTATACAAATAGTTTGCGCTATTAGAATTGTATCCGGAAGGAACATCCATGCCACTGTTTGTGAATGCCGTGGTGACGTATTTACCATATTGTTTTGAATCCATAACATCGTACACTCCATTCTGCACCTGGTCGACACCAAGGTAACCACTGTAGTCTACCTTCATTGCTTTGTTCTTCTTACCTTGCTTTGTTGTGATGATAACCACACCATTGGCAGCACGCGAACCGTAGATTGCAGCTGCAGAAGCATCCTTAAGTACCTGAAGGGTTTCGATATCGTTTGGCGAGAAGTCGCGTATTGTTGTTCCCATTGGCACACCATCGACAACGTAGAGAGGCGCTGTGCTACCGAAAGAACCGATACCACGAATTCGTACGATAGGGTCGGCTCCCGGTTGTCCATCAGATGTAATTTGAACACCGGCTACTTTCCCTTCAAGCATTGTTGAGATGTTTGAGTTTGATACTTTCTTCATCTCCTCAGCGTTGACAATGGCAACTGAACCGGTGAGGTCAACCTTGCGTTGTGTACCGTAACCTACCACTACCACCTGGTCGAGTTCCTTTGTATCAGAAACCAATGCGATATTGCCAAGGTCAGTTTTTCCGCCAACGGTTACTTCAATACTTTTGTACCCTATAAAAGATACGATCAATGCAGCATCTGAAGGAACCGAAAGAGAGAAGTTACCATTAACGTCGGTAATAACACCAATGGTTGTATCTTTTTGTTTTATGGATGCACCTGGAACCGATAATCCGTTTTCGTCAACGATCTTACCTTTTACAGTTATGGTGCCTGTTTGAGTCATTGACATCTGGTCGGATTTGCCGGTCCCTTCTGCGTATGTTGCCGATGCGAGCGCCAGCAATCCCAACAGGATTAAATATGAATATTTCATAGTATAAATATTTTTTATCTTAGTGATTATTGAACAAGTACGAGATAAGCCTCCTCTGTTACGAGTGCGCAATTCAAATCAGAACTGTCTACCGTTACGCCCGCATACTTTTGGAAATGCGTTTCGCCGGTGGCGTAAGTAACATTGTAAAGTATATCAGCAGTATTGTTCCCATTGTTTGTAACTGTAATGGCTACTTTTGAGCCACTTAGGCTTGATGTGAATACGCCCCAATTCCAGTCAGAGGTAGAGGTGGCTGTGCCATACCCGCTGCCCCATCCGAAGTTGTCCATCCGAACTACACCATATTCTGTCTTGTCAGCTTTGCGAAGAATTGTAGAAGGGCTGTGCCAGTTTGCAAGATTGTCGGAGTAGCAGTACATTGTTATTGTCTTACTCGAACCTGATGCAACTGCATAATCATTAGAGAATACCGTCCACCAGGCAGAAGAGAAGTCACTGGCACCAACCTGACTTACACCCTTTACAAGAGTTAGCGGGCAGGTTATAGTTGCTGTTTTTGTTGCACCAACATAAGAAATAAGAGCAGTCTGAGACCCTTCGGCTGCAGTAATCTTGCCAAACTTAAGCGTTGCATTTGGTATGACACCTTTTGTCCCATCGGAATAGGTACCTGTAACGACAATACCTGTAGTGTTAAATAGGATAGGGTCGCTGTTGAAGAAATAGTATGTTGTTATGTTTGGTAAGGTAGTAACCTCAAGGCTTACAACGGGGTTAGTTACTTCCAGCTTGTAGTAGTTTGATACAGCTTTACCGTATGCGCCATGCTTGGTTTTACTATAGGCTACAATAACTGTCTTAACTCCGAGTGTAGTCATATCAGGAATAACGGTGAATGAAATATCTGTAGAATCAGCCTGTACGGAAGATCCGTCAGCGAACGTAACAGTAGCTTTTGCATTACCCCAGAAGTTCTTGTTGCCAAATTCAACAAAAGTTGGATTTCCTGTAACATCGATCGAAACCGGATTTTCGTCTGGTACAACAGTGATTTTAGAAGGTACCAGGTAAGCTTTTTTCATCTTAAAATGGCTGCCATCGCAAATTAAGAAAGCTACGATATCAGCAGTGGCAGAAACCGGTTGTTGATATGTTTCTACCAGTGTTGTACCATTTGTTCCAACCCCAGTGGCTGTTACAAATGCATTCCCGGTAGCAGAGTGGTCAACTTCGATCGTCACTTTAGCACCTTGCATGGTAGTGCGGAATGCTGCCCAATCCACAACAGGCTTAGCGTCGGTGGTCAGGGGATAGTTCTGGGTGATCATTTTTATGTCGAAAACATAACCGGCATCAACCATTTTACCACCCCAACCGTAAGCATCAGAACGGAGAATAAAGTATTCTTTATAGTCAGTGGCAGCTCGATCTGGCTTATTGGTGATGGCCAGATTCCAGTTGTTCCAGTTATTAATACCGGTAGAATAGTTGGTAAACTCCATGTGCAACAGCTTGTTTGATGGAATGGTTAAGTAATCTGAGAATGCACTCCACCAGGCGGAACTGTTATCTTCAGCTCCGACTATCGCCGTAGTAATGTTGATGTAAGTAGTATCACCTGTATTTGGTTTCGCAGCTAATATTGAGTCGATCCTGCTGCGCAGGTTAGAGGGTGCATTAATTGCATAATGATCCATCTTATCGCACCCGCCTAAGCCAAATGCTGCAAAAACTGCTGCCAAAACTGCTGCGTACAAAGCGCTCCTCATCAGTTTAGTTGTTTTCATAAATTTAAATTTAATTTTATTCATTCTTTTTTATAATTATATCTGGGTTGTTTTCTTGTAACCAACACTCTGATTTAGTTTCTTGATAGGGGCCGTTAACCTGTTTCTAACGTCATCTGACAGTTCATCTCTGCTGCCTTTGCCCGTTTGTATGGATGAGATGGTGTAGTTACTGGTTCCATCAATTGCGATGGTTCGATCTGCGGCATTCAATTATACCAAATCAACAGTTTTTATTCAGGCGGTCCTTTTCTGGAATCGTCGCCGATCTGCGGATCAATGTCTGATTTTAATGTGATTTTTTGTACTGCAACCGAATTTGCCTGCAACATAAATAAAATACCTGCGAAAGCAAAAAGCAGGTGCGAAACAACCTCTTTTAGTTTCATTATACGTTTAGTTTGTGTCCTTTGATTTAGTCCTGTAAAGATAAAATGGAAATATCAGTAGCGGGAGGACTTTGGAATATTTGAAGTGGACAAAACAGGAATTCCTTTTATCCACTCTCACAAAACAAACACAAGGGGTTGATCGCCAACTAGCTGGTTTTTTGAGAATGAAATTCAGAGGGACTCATTCCATAGAACTTTCGGAAAATTCGGCTGAAATATTTCGGATCATTGAATCCAACATTGAACGCTATATCAGCGATTGGCTGCTTATTCTCGTGAATCAGTTCGACCGCCTTTCTCAGCTTAAACGAGTTAATAAAATCAGTAATATTCAAATCGGTGATAGCCCGAATTTTTTTGTACAATAAACTTCGGCTCACAAACATTTCCGAAGCAAACTGGCTGGCAGAGAACTCGGGTACCCTGTACGATTTCTCCAGGATGGTATATGCCTTACTGATGAATTCTTCGTCGATCGGACTCCCGGCTAACTCAGAACCCGGATTTTCCTGGGGGCTGCTGAACCTCTTTTTGAGTCGTCGGCGTCCATCAATCAGGTTTTGGATGCGCGCCTGCAAAACCTGCAAGTTGAAAGGTTTCGGAATATAATCGTCTGCCCCTGTTTCCAAACCTTCAATCCAATGTTCGATCATCGCTTTTGCTGTAAGCAGGATTACCGGAATATGACTCGTATGCAGCTCTTTTTTCACACGACTGCAAAGTTCCAGTCCATCCATTACCGGCATCATGATGTCACTGATAATTAAATCAGGCGTATATTTTTTAGCCAATTCAAATCCTTCTTTCCCGTTTTCAGCTCCCATTATCCGATACTCCTGATTCAGGGAATGCAACATGAAATTTCGTAAATCATAATTATCCTCAACAATCAGAATTAAGGGTTTTGATTTATCAACCTGTAGCGGATCCGCTTCTTCGGGCACATCGGCATGTAAAATCTCCTCACTGATCACATCAACTTTAGATTGAATATTAACTAGTTGAATATCAGCGGTAAGATCGAGCTCGTTCTCTGCAAAATCTTCACTTCGGTAAGGTAATAAAACAGTGAAAGTACTTCCTTGATTGATTTTACTTTCAACTGAAATTAGTCCATGAATTGCTTTCACCAGTTCCTGGGTCAGGGCGAGTCCAATTCCTGAACCTTTTTCACGGTTTTCGGTGCTACTTTCAGCCTGATAAAAACGGTCGAACAAATACGGAAGATGCGCCTCCGCAATACCTTTGCCGGTATCACGGATTTCAATGGAAATATACGGAAATGAAAGTTCCTGCAGATTCTGTTGCGGTTCGCAGAATCTGACTTTCATAGAGATCTGTCCGTTTTCAGGAGTGAACTTAAAAGCATTGGAGAGCAAATTGTAAAAGATGTTCTCAATTTTCTCGGGATCAAACCAGCAAGATTGGTGAATATCTTCAGCGTCAAACGAATAACGGATTTTTTGATGATTGGCCAAATCCTGAAAGGAGACAAAAATTTCGTTTAAAAATCCGGTGAGATCGCCTTTTGCAACCCGGAGTTCTATTTTTCCGGTTTCAATCCTCCTGAAATTCATGAGTTGGTTAATCAGATGCAGCAGCCGCTGGGCATTACGGTTAATGAGTCTCAGGGTTTGTGTGGATTCTTTATCCCCTTCCAGTTTTTTCAAAAGCGATTCGAGGGGATCTAAAATAAGGGTGAGTGGCGTACGAAACTCATGTGAAATATTGGTGAAGAACCTTAGCTTAAACTGATTTACAAGTTTTACATGTTCATTTAATTCGATGAGTTTATCCCGCTGGTCGGAAATCTCGAGGTTTTGCATCTCCAGCTGCGATTTTTGCCCTTCTATAAGTTCCTTTCCCGAGGCAAGGAGCGTATTGGATTCCTTTAAGCTTTGAGCCTGGCTTTGCAGGGTTTCATTCTGCTCCTCAACCATCCGGGTTCGCTCCCTTACCAACCGTTCAAGCACAATTTTCTGACGATGAAGTGCGATCGTGCGATACCTGATATAACCAAGTACCAGCCCGGTGACAAATAACAACAATAATATCCTGAACCACACCGTGGCCCAGAAGGGTGGAGAAATATGTAATTTCAGTTTTGTGGGAGTATTATTCCAGACTCCGTCGCAGTTGCAGGCCTTCACTTCGAAAAGATAATCACCACCTTCAAGGTTTGTGTATGTGACAAACCTCCGTGAAGAGGGGACCGTAACCCAATCCTTATCAACCCCTTGCATCCTGTATTTATACTGAACCTTTTCTGGCAGGAAGTAATCTAGCGACGAAAACTCAAACGAAAAAACATTCTCTTTGTAACTGAGGTTTAGCGTTGATGTTTCATTAATTACCTTTTCGAGTAAAACTTTCCTACCATTCCATTTACCTACATTAACCGTGGAATTGAAAACTTTAAGTTCTGTGAGTAGAACCTGCGGAATAAAAGTATTATCCTTTATGCTCTCCGGATCAAAATAATTTAGCCCTTTAACTCCACCAAAATACAATCGGCCATCTGCTCCGGTACACGAGGCTGTCCAATAAAACTGGTTGGATTGTAAACCATCAGAGGCGTAAAAATTTTTAAATTGACTTGTTTTTAAATCAATTCGGGATAAACCATTATCCGTACTCAGCCATAGGTTGTTATTATGGTCATTTTGAATCGCATATACCACATTGTTGCAGAGGCCGTCGCTCTGACTGTAACTTTTAAAGGTAACACCTCCATTTTCAGCAATATGTATTCTGCTGATTCCGCTTCCATAGGTGCCTACCCAGATATCTCCCTGATTATCTTCGCACAGTGAAATCACATAATCGCCGGGAAGGGTATTTGTTACGCCATTCGTGTTTGTGAAACGGATAATATCTTTATCCTGAATATTCTCTGTAAGCTGGTTCGACGCCACTCGGTACAATCCGAGGCGTGTCCCAATCCAGTAATAATCCTTTTTATCTTTCAGAATACAGCCAACCTCTGATATTCTGTTTTTTAAGCTTTGCTGATTGGCAATATGGATGAATTGATGCTTCCCCTGATCAAATAAATCCAGGCCGGTGAGCGTCCCAATAAGGAGGAAGCCCTTGGGATCGGCCCAGATTGATGAGACAAAATCGCTCACAATGCCCGGACTCTCATTCTCCCTGAAATGCCGGAATACGCCTCCTCCATTGGATGTAACCAGCTGGTTTAATCCCCCACCCCAGGTTCCGACCCAAATATCCCCCTTGGGATCCTTGCAAATAGCAGAAATAAAATTGCTGCTGATCGAGTTTTGATTATGTGCAGAATTCCTGTAATGACTAAACGTTTTGTCTCCCTTGTTGTACCTGTTTAACCCTCCTCCGGCAGTCCCGATCCACAAATATGAAGGCTCGTCAAATACCGAGTTAACCATGTTGTTACTCAGGCTATTGGAATTTGATTGATTCGAAGCAAAAAAGCCAAACCCCTTCTGCTTTCCATTATATTTCGAAATACCCCCCTTGTCGGTGCCTATCCAGATATTCCCCTGCCTGTCAGCAAAGAGTGCATTGATAAACTCATTGTTTAAACTGAAATTATCATTCTGCCCAACAGGAAAATGGTAGAAACTCCCGTTTACCGGATTAAACAGGTCTAAGCCTCCGAGTGTTCCAACGAGTAATCGACCATCGATATCCTCTGAAATGGCTTTTACAGTAAGGTGCGATATGCTCCCTGGATTATCGGGATTGGGCAGATAGCGGACAAAATCACCACTTCCGGCATTAAATTTATCCAGACCATTATTGGTCCCCAGCCAGATTATACCCGCTTTGTCTTCGAATATGGCAAGTATTCCATTTGAAGATATACTGTTGTTTATTAAGTAGTTGTTTCTGAACACTTCGAATCTGCCCGATGCCAAATCCATCCGCCCAAGTCCAGAGTTTGTTCCAACCCATAAAAACCCGCTTTTATCCTCAAGAATTGAATTTATTTCGTTTCCGGGTATTGAAAGTTGGTCTGATTTGTCATACCGGAAATGGGTAAATAAGTACTTTCCTAAAGCCTTATCAAAAGTTATTTTGTCCAGCCCATTTGTTGAGGTTCCTACCCATACTGAACCGTTCCGGTCACAATATAGTGCGTTTATCGTGTTGCCAGAGATCGAGTTTGCCAGGTTTGGATCTTGAATAAAAGTGGTTATTGCATTCGTTTGATGATCAATTTTATTCAATCCATTTTTAGTCCCTGCCCATATATTCCCCTCTTTATCTTCGCAAATCGAATAAATGAAGTTATTTGAAAGCCCTCCTTGTTGATTCTCTGATTTAAAGGTCAGAAAATTATAACCGTCATACCGATCGAGCCCGTTCCAGGTGCCAAACCACATAAATCCCCGGCTATCCTGCAACATACACCCAATCGTATTCTGTGATAAACCCTGTTCGCTGGTTATATGCTGAAACCGGAGATTGACTTCCTGTCCTGATAGGGGAAGAAAGCCAATGAAAAGCAAAATAATGGTTATAAAAATACGGTTCATTGAATGATAGTCAAAAAATCGTTTGATTCATTTTGGTTATGCCGGGTGTAAATAGGTAGTCTGGTTTTTTTAAGGGTATAATACACCCTTATTACTCAAAGGTATAAATTATTCGATAAAATTAACCTTTATTCTGAAAAAATCCGGTGCAAGTTTCTCTTTTAATTTGAATATCTTTGGATTATAATTAACCCTATATATGAAAAAGAGAACCAATATTTTATCCCCTAATCTCAAAAGAGAATTGCTCACCTTGGCCTTTCTGATTCTCGCAAACTGGTTTGGTATAGCCTCAGGCCAATCTCTAACTGGAATTCCGGATAACACAGGCACGGCGAAACAATGGGTGGTTCAAAATTTCACCAAAGGGAAGATTCCCCCCTTTTCATTTGTTTATAATGGCAAAAAATCGGATGAATTTATCAGCGAGTGGCAGTTTAAAGCAGAATTGCTAAAGCCATCAGAACCTAATTGTGAGGATTTTCTCTTCACTTATACGGATACTCAAAGCGGACTGTGCATAAAATGTATAGTGACCTGTTTCAACGATTTTCCGGCAGTTGAATGGGTCTTGAAATTTTCAAATAGTTCAGCAAAAAATTCCCCAATTATTGAAAAGGGTGCGGTAATTGACTTTTCATTTGCCGCTGCAGAAAAGGGGAATTATACGCTTCATCACAACCGGGGAAGCGATGCGCAACGAAACGATTTCCAGCCCATCGATGAGAAGTTAAAAGTTGGAAAGTCCGTTTATATGACCCCCGCTGGTGGAAGATCCTCTGACAACACAGGCTTCCCTTTTTTTAATATTGAAATGCCTGGTCAACAGGGGATTATCGTTGCAATTGGGTGGACCGGAAAATGGTATGCCAATGTTTTACAAACCGACGATAAAACCGTTTCACTGAGGTCAGGGATGGAAAAGATGCAACTTTCGCTTAACCCGGCAGAGGAGATCCGGACCCCAAAAATCTCCCTTCTTTTTTGGAAAGGTGCTGACAGGATGGTTGGACATAACCAGTTCCGGCAGTTTGTCCTGGCTCATCACTCCCGGAAGTTAAAAGGCAAATATGCCCAATACCCCTTGTCCGGAAGCTTCGATTATGGCGATCCGGAACCCTGCGGAGAATATAACTGTCTGACCGAAGAATTTGCGGTTGCGCTTGTCAAAAGGTATCAGCAGTTCAGAGTTCTTCCTGAGGTATTCTGGCTTGACGCTGGATGGTACACCGGGTGCGGATGGGATAAAGCGAAAGGGGGATGGTGGCAGAATGTCGGAAACTGGACAGTCGATAAGGAACGTTTTCCGAATGGCCTCAAACCTGTGTCTGATGCCGTTCATGCTACAGGCTCAAAGTTTATGGTATGGTTTGAACCCGAACGGGTGAGCCCTGGTTCGATGATTGACCGGGAACATCCCGAATGGCTGATTAAATTAAAGGATAACGAGAATTATCTTTTCGACCTGGGAAATAAGGAGGCGCTGGCCTGGCTCACAAAACTTATAGGGGATTTAATTCAAAGTGAAGGTATTGATAATTACAGGCAGGATTTCAATTTTGATCCGATGCCCTATTGGGAATCGAATGATAAACCGGGGCGGATCGGCATCTCTGAAATACGCCATATCGAAGGACTTTATGCATTCTGGGATGGTTTACTGACCCGGTTTCCAAATCTGCTGCTTGATAATTGTGCCAGCGGCGGTCGACGTCTCGATCTTGAAACAACCTCCCGGAGCGCACCACTTTGGCGCACCGATTATCAGTATGGCGAACCTAATGGCTACCAGTGTCATACCTACGGACTGAATTTTTATCTGCCAATTCATGGTACAGCAATTTACAAAACAGATAATTACACCTTCCGGTCAGGACTCGGTGCAACTGCGGTGATGAATTGGGAGGTTACAGGTAAAGCATCAGAGCCAATACCAGCCATTCAAAAACGAATCGAAGATTATAAGAGGCTGCGGACCTATTTTTACAGCGATTATTACCCCCTGACTGAAAGCCGGAATAATACGGGAGATAATGTCTGGTTAGCCTATCAATTAAACCGACCAACTCAGAAAGATGGAATTATAGTCGCATTTCGCCGCGGTGGAGCCAACTCCGAATCGATTGTTGTAAAACTTTCAGGAGTTGAGTCAGATGCCACCTATGAACTGTTCTTTGAAGATTATGGATTGCGGATACCGAAGAAAGGGCGTGAAATGATGGACGGTATTGAACTCTCTATCCCCCAGAAACCGGCATCTTTACTGGTTAGTTACCATAAATTAATGCAGGGAAATTAGGAAGAGTTCCATTGGATATATGGTATAGAGGGGTCACAAATTCTAAATATGAGATTTATTTAAGTCCATTATATCTTTCCATTTACTTAACCCGACGGTATTATGCAAACTAAATTATTCTTAATAAGTATTTTGTTTTTAGGACTTGTAAACATAACCTTGGCTCAGAAAGGTTCCTTAAAACAGAAAATTGAGCAAATCATTCAATCAAAAAGAGCGGATGTTGGCGTTGCAATTTATGGATTTGAAAAGAACGATACGTTAAGCATAAACGGGAATACCCATTTCCCCATGCAGAGTGTTTATAAACTACACCTTGCATTTGCTGTTTTAAATAGTGTTGATAAAGGGAAATTAAAACTTAACCAAAAGATATGGGTATCAAAAAGTGATCTTTTACATGATACCTGGAGTCCGTTGCGCGAGAAATATCCTAATGGCAATATCGAACTTCCGTTGAAAGAAATTTTGACCTATACGGTGTCTCAAAGCGATAATGTTGGATGCGATCTGTTATTCAGACTTATTGGCGGCACCAGTGAGGTTAATCGATACATCCATTCAATTGGAATTCAAAATATTGCTATAATGGCAACTGAACAGGAAATGAGCCGAGACTGGAATGTTCAATTCACTAACTGGACTACACCAATAGCATCATTACAATTGCTTAAAATGGTTGATGAGCATAAAATTCTGTCAAAAGATAGTCATGCATTTTTATGGGAAACACTTTTGGGAACTACTACCGGGAATAAGCGGTTAAGGGGTGATTTGCCCGAGGAGACTCCAGTGGCACATAAAACCGGCTCATCAGGGAAAAATGAAAATGGAATATCTGCTGCCGTAAATGATATCGGGATAATTTGTCTTCCCAATGGAAAACATTTTGCAATAAGTGTTTTTGTTTCAAATTCATTGGAAGAGGATCAGGTAAATGAAAAAATCATTGCAGAGATAGCTAAAATTGCCTGGGATTACTACCAGTAGGGATTCAAACGGAACGATCTCACAAAGAGTAAAAACTATCCGTTGCAATAATCAGGCTGGGGCACAGCCAAATCTTTGTATAATCATCAATAATGTAAAAAACCAAGCCACGTCGTGGTGAAATCTTTGTATAGCGCTTATTATTTGATAATTATACTGTTTTTAGTGTTTCCTGTATACCTCTTTTCTAATTTTCTATTTATTTAAGCCTCTGTTTTTTTGTACCTCATACCTCTATTGATCTTATTATTCCGTCTCCCCCTTCTTTAGCTTTTTTACATAGTAGGCCGAAATCCCTATCGAGATAATCGCGAAAGCGAGAAATGCCAATATTCTAAAGATTAGATCGCTCTTTGCCATATCAACAAGGAAGAGGTAGAAGGCAGAAACAAGCAAATTTCCCATCCCCATCCACCGGTATTTGATGCTCTTTATCAGAATGCTTAATCCAAAATAGATGCCGGCAATACCCAGCCAGGTAACCGTGATGTATTGCGGAGGAAGCCCTTTGTGGGTGGCGTACAATAAGGAGAAAAACAACGTAAACAGGTAAATATTCCGGATAAAATCGGTCTTGATATTTAACCTCTCCTTTTGCCAGTTTATTAACCGCGCAGATAAAAATGCGACTACAGGAATAGAAAAGTTTACACCGTTTAATTCACCGGAAATACTGTAATACCCGATTGCCAGAAATACCAGAAGAAATGTATTGATAAGGGTGATGATATGCGAGCGGTACCAAAGCGCGAGAACAAGCACAAGAAAACTCTGGCAAATCAGCAATAAGAATGAATCGGGGAAGTGATAGATCCCTGTGATTGTTACACTAATGGCAAAAAATCCGAAAAGGGCGTATAGCGCCGGTGAATATTTCCAGGGTGAATAAAGTTTCAGTAAGATTGAATAGGCGATACTATAGATTGATATGGTTGTTAAAAACGGGATATACGCTTTGGGAAAATGTAAAAATATCAATGCAAGCATCAACAGGGTATAACCCATTCCCGAAAACAGGATAGTCATTAGTATCGAATAATCCGGATAAGATACATCCTGCTTTCTAAATGCGACTAACGAATAAGCAGCCGTTGTCAGCGAAAAGTAAAGAAAGGCAAAGTGGAATGTCAGATTGTCCGGACTCTTATTCCAGCCCGTATGATCCTTAAATAACCAGATCAGGTAGGTTAAATAGGTCAGACATAAAAGGTAGATCAGAGGTTTCCACCAGTTGTATTTCCAAAACAGGTAAACTCCTAGTATAGTTGCGACCATTGAAATCAGAAAAAAAACCTGTGTCGTATCTGCTGCAAAGGCAGTGATCATGGCCATCGTATAGGTCATTCCCAATAAGACAGCCGATCTGTTTTTCACAGCCAGATAACATTGAGATCCAATCGCGACTAACAATATGAAAATTGCAAAAGGCTCGTTGGTAAGCAACGGTTTATCGGTAAAAAAATGAAGACGCAGCAGGATATAATAGAGAATTATAAATCCAAAGAGGTAAAACATCTTGGACATATACGAAAAACTCTTCCTGAAATTGCGGGATAACAGGAAAATCCCCGATACACTGGCCAACCCAACGATCAAAGAAGCCAGCGGTTTGCCCTGATCATTGAAATATTGCCAGAGAAAGACAATTGCAAAAAACAAGACAATATTCCCCAGCCATGCCAGACCATATTCACCAAGCTTGGTTTCAAAAAGTGAACTAATCGAAATGTTTACATCCGAAAACTCCTCCTCTTCGGCGAAGGTGGTCTTAAAATTGTTTAACGGCTTAGCCTGTTCCCGTCCCGATTCAAGCTGTTGAATCCTGTCCTCCAGAAGATCCAGGCGGAACAGAATTTTATTGATATCATCCTGGTTTAAGTCATCAAAATCCATCGTAAACTCCTTTCTTTATTCATGACTGGTTTCAATCTTATTCCAGGGCGGTAGAAGCCACAGCAGGAACGACAAAATAAGAAACGGAATTATCAACCATGTAGCAGCCATCAAATAACCTTCCATGCCAATAAGACCGGTTTTAAACGTGGTATAACCATAAAAACTTTTTGAAAATAGCTGACCACCGATAACCACATTCCAGCGCATGAAGAAGATTCCCATTAGAACAAGAACAGGGAGAATGATGTAAATTATTTTTCTTATTGATGCTTTTGGTTTGTAGAATTGTAGCGTTCCTAAGGTGAGCAGTGGTACAACGGTACCCAATAAGCCCTGGTAAATAAACAAAGTATAGAATAGCTTTCCAAAGACCAGTTTGTGTAAGGCTTCAAACGATTCCTCCGCCACGTAAATACGGTGAATCTGATCTAATCCCTCAAGTGCAAAATCAATAACAAGGATGTAAAAAAGATATTTGGCAATTGTATCAAGACATTCCATATCGATCAGTTGCTTCCTGACTTTAGTGAGGACAATATAGATCAGCATAACAAGAGCAATCCCCGAAACCATTGCAGAGAAGAGAAAAATCACCGGCATCAGCACCGTTGACCACCAGGGATTGGCCTTGATTGATCCGAAAATAAACCCTACATATCCGTGAAGTAAAAATGCCGAGGGTATTCCGATCACCGTAACGATATATCCAATCCGGTCATCGAGTGCTACAGCTTTGGGTGAGATATCAGTGGTCCAAAGCGATAACAATTTGTATAAAAATCGTTTTACCCCTTTTGATTCATTGCCCCAGATTACCATATCACGGCGGTAGTCAAACCAGATCTCCAGAAACAGAACAACCATCAGGTACCATAAGTAGACAAATCCAAAGATGGCCATTGCAGAGCTCGAGTGAGGCGTAATCATGATTTCATAAGCTCTGAGCGGCTTGCCCAGATGGCTTACCAAAGGCATTGTGGCAACAAGCATAAATGAAAAGGCTGTCAATAAGGCAATTCCATAAGTCGGCTTAAGAACTTTAATTTTAAAGATCCGTTCCAAAGAGGCCAGAATAAAGGCCCCGGCAACCAACCCTGTAATATACGGATACAGGACAATTAGGATACTCCAGTTTAGCTCAATCTCATTGGGATAGACATATCCTTCAACTTTGGATAGAACTTCGTATAGATTTTGTAAATGATCTTCCATGTTATCTGACCTCCGGGCTTAATGCGTTATAGAATAATTTTGAACCAGTATTTAAATGGGGCTTTACCACCATGCAGTTATGATTTTTTAAGAAGTAGTTTAGTTTACTTCCCGGATCATTCAGATCCCCAAAGATCCTTGCCTCTGTAGGACAAATTTCAAAACAGGCAGGCTGTAAACCATGTTTCAACCGGTGGAAACAGAGGGTACATTTATCGGCTGTCCCTTTTTCAGGATGTATATACCGACATCCGTAAGGACAGGCCTGTACGCAATAACGGCATCCGATGCAATATTTCTCATCGACCAATACGATCCCCTCCTCCGTTTCGAAGGTTGCCCCAACAGGACAAACCTGCGTGCATGGTGATTTCGCGCAGTGGTTGCACATCTTAGGGACGAAGAACGATTTGTAAATCTCATTATCGGGTACCGATTGCGTAAATCCGTTAACACCTCCACTTGGAGATTCAACCAAAATTGAACCATCGTTCTTAATGGTGTACTGCTCCACCCATGAACGGAAGTAAAATGGGTCTTTGGGTACATTATTCTCCTGTTTACAGGCATTGGCACATTTGCCGCAACCGATACATTTATTGATATCGATCCCTATTCCATACCATTTCCCTTTGGCTCCGGGTGATTCTGCCGCAAATAGCAATCCGTCATAAGGTGTCAGGGCAGATGCAATGGCTACCCCGCTGGCCAGTACTGTTCCGGCTTTGAAGAAATTTCTTCTCGATAGTTTAGTTGTGTCTTGGTTCATGGCTGATGAGGATTATGACAATCAATACAATTTGCAGGTTCGTTGGCTTTTAAATCGGGCGGGTTGTGTTCCGCCAGATCGATCTGATGCACCATGGTGGTGTTGATGGTATCAAATTGAATTTTGATTCTGGCTGCATTTTTTTGATGACATACGCCGCAATCTTTTCGTTCCCCCGGTTTATAAAGTTTTAAAGAATCGGGTAATTCCTTCCCCTTAAATTGTTCGGCAAAAAGTGAATGCTTTAAACCCGGACCGTGGCAAACTTCACACTTGAGGCGCTTGTGAAACCCTTTGTCTTTTTCGGCACGGACGCTCTTGTGACATTTGGTGCAACTGTCAGCAATTGTGTAATGCATCGGCTTGAGCGTATTTTCATAAATTGCATCTGCACGAAAATGACCAAGCTTTCCAAATGAGCTTGGTTTTAATACCTGGCGCATGACCAGAAACAATACTATAAAAATAGCAAATACGCTTATAAGGCGTTTAATGTGTTGTGGCATGTTCTGTTTGTTTAGTGAGTTGTCAGACAAAACTAGCGAAGATGTTTCACAATAAAAATAATGTCAATTAATTTATACTGATTATTAATAATTTGCAAATTAACATATTAGACCTTTAAAAACTTACGTTTTTTCGAAAAATGGAACATAATTACTTATAATTTGAAAATTGGAATTGTACGTATATTAAAGATAAATTGAATATTTTCAAAATTTAATTTGGCAGTTGAATTAGCAAGAAAAGTTTGAAAACATCTACATTTGTCGAATGGCACTATTTCAACGTATCCGGCTAATAGAATTCAAGTGTTTTTAATTATGAATATTCCTAAAATTATCTCCTTTTTGGTTAGTATTGCCTTTTACTTTACGACTCCGTTAAGCGCTCAACCTGTGGAGTCCGTCTCTCCGAAACAGTATGTGTGTTACCGAACGGCCTCTCCAATGATTATTGACGGAAAGGCATCGGAGAATTGCTGGAAAAAAGCTGAATGGACAACGGATTTTGTTGATATAATCGGCATTAAAGGCGCCACTCCGCGTTTTAAGACCAGGGCAAAGATGGTATACGATGATGATTTTTTATATGTGTTTGCTGAGCTCTGTGAACCACATATCTGGGCTAATGTGAAAAATCGTGATGAGACAATGTTTGTGGATAACGATTTTGAGGTGTTTATTGATCCTGATGGGGATACCCACCACTATTATGAATACGAGATGAATGCTCTAAATACCCAATGGGATCTTTTGCTTACCCGTCCATACCGTGATGGGGGAATCCCGGTTACCTCCTGGAATTTCGATGGTATGAAATCTGCCGTTCAGATCGATGGTTCGATAAATAAACCGGACGATATTGACAGGAAATGGTCTGTTGAGATAGCATTTCCGATGAAATCGATGGGCGACTCAACTGTAAGGATTCCTGTTAGAGTTGGTGATCAGTGGCGGATTAATTTTTCCAGGGTTGAATGGCAGACATTCATTGAGAATGGCCGCTACGTTAAATTTAAAAACCCTAAAACCGGAAAACCTTTGCCCGAAGATAATTGGGTATGGTCACCACAGGGAGTTGTCAATATGCATTGTCCCGAAACCTGGGGATTCCTGCAGTTTTCTGATCTTGTAGCAGGTGAGGGTACAACCACCTTTGTTGTGAATCCGGAGGAAGCGGTGAAGGATGAACTTCGAAAACTCTACTTTGCTCAACAAAAATACAGGTCCACCCATAACCAATATGCAAATAAAATAGGTGATTTATATGAATCGGAAGTTAGCCGACCACAATTTAAGTTTAATCCTTCATTAAAAGGAAGCCCCACAGCATATGAACTTAGCGCCAAACGATCAATTTCAGGTAAAGTCTGGCATCTTAATGAAACTGGCAGAGTATGGGCAGAGTAGGTATGAATTAAAGAGGTGACTCACTGCGCTACTATTGACCATTAACCATTAACCATTGACCATTAACCATTGACCATTAACCATTGACCATTAACCATTGACCATTAACCATTGACCATTAACCATTGACCATTGACCATTGACCATTAACCATTTGTATCACTTTCCGTCAACAATAATCGGCGACCCCTTCTTGCTGTCCATGATGATCAGCTTGGCATTCGGCGAAGTGGCAATAGCCTTGATCATTTCATATTGCAGCTGTTTGTCGCTTAAACCTGTGCTAAGTATCTTCTGATAGTCTGCGATCCCCTGCGCCTCGACTCTTTTACGTTCAGCTTCCTGCTTCTCCTTCTGGAGTACAAAGGTCATCTTCTGAGCATCCTGTTCTGCATTAATCTTTGATTCTATCGTTGTTTTAACCGATGCAGGAAGGGTTATATTACGTACCAATAGTTGCTCCAGCACTAGTCCCCGGCTTTTAAAGTCTGTCTCAATTGTTTTGAAAATCCGTGCCTGAAACTCGTCCCGCTTTGTCGAGTAGAGTGCAACAGCATCGTAATAGACTGCATTGTCTCTTATTTTAGTCCGGCAGATTGGACGGACAATTGTATTGCGATAATCGGTCCCGATCTGTTTTAAGATTCGCGGCGCCTCATTGGGAAGTACTTTGTAAAGAACAGTTAAATCAATGATTACCTCCAGTCCATCTGCAGATAGCACACGAATCGCATCATCGCCGGCTTTGTCCCCTTCATCATGCACGCCCGACATCGTATAATTCTGAGTCCGGACATCAAAAGTTACCACCTCGACGAGCGGGTTAATCACATTAAGCCCGCTTTCAAGAATAGTGGTGTTCACCGCCCCAAAAAGCTTCTGAACTCCAACTTCTCCGGGTTCAACCTGTTTTACCGAGGATATTCCTAAACCGACGAAAACCAATAAAATTCCAACAATCCGTATCACCCCCATATATTCTGTCAATGGAGAATCTGATTTCGCAATGGCAAAACCTAGTACAAGCACACCAATTCCAATTAAAACGAGTAGCATAATCTTATGATTTAATGATGAATATTCGGACTTAAATGATCATGTAAAGGTAGGAATTAATTGATTTATTATGTTTGTTTCTAAGTATATAAAAAATATTTTTTGGATGCAGGTTTATGCATATAGCCTTTGTAACCCCGACATAAAATAGTTTGCGATAATATAGAAATAGACTCTA
>Ga0073936_10002014_pt1 | contig 30721 bp, 32 predicted proteins | sample AliMusrvi5mmetaG_FD_87041 | JGI IMG/M metagenome (GOLD analysis project Ga0073936, IMG submission 87041) | Freshwater lake bacterial and archeal communities from Alinen Mustajarvi, Finland, to study Microbial Dark Matter (Phase II) - Alinen... | ecosystem: Environmental > Aquatic > Freshwater >...
GGCTGCACACCGCGAGGCCATGTTGAACCGTCCCGCTCCCGACGACGCGGCCGGGCAGGAGCGCCTCAGGCAGCGCAAGGCGGAATCCGGTCTCGCCGCACGCGACGACGTGAGAACCTTTGTCGATCTGATCGACGCCGACGAGAGGCGGGCCTGACGCACAGGCCGTGATCACCGACCACAACCAACAGAAGGAAACAAGGCAATGAACATGGGTGGCTTTTCATGGAAGCGCTTCCTGGGGATTTCAGCAGCCAAGTCCAGGATCTCCAGGACCATCGGCATCCCGCTGACCAGAAGCGGACGGGAACGCAAGATCGGCCGGATGATTACCGGCGGCGGCTGTCTTGTCATCCTGGGACTGGGCATCACGATTCCCGTTGTCCTAACAATCGTCATTGCCAAGCTGATCTGACCGGCCGATGTCCCCGCAGTATTACACCATCGAAGCGGGCAGGCTCTATGGTGGCGAATATCCCGGTTCGAAGGTGGTTGGTGAAGCCACGGCAAGGCTCCGCAGCCTGATCACCATGGGTGTGCGCACCTTCATCGACCTAACCACTTCTGATGACAGGATGGAGCCCTACGAAGGATTGCTGGCAGAACTTGAAGGCGAATTTGGCGTCCCACTCAGGAGAATCTCATTGCCGATCCCTGACATGCGCATCCCCAGTTCGGTCGATACCATGCGTGAAATCATGGATGCCGTCCGGAAATTTATCGAGCAAGATCCCGCAGTCTATGTTCACTGTTGGGGCGGGATTGGCCGCACCGGCATGGTGGTCGGTTGCTGGCTCAGGGAACAGGGGTGCGATCCGGATTCCGCGTTGGAACGCGTCCAGCAACTCTACTCCAGCCAGATGCCGAAATTCAGGATCCACCCGGAATCGCCCCAAACCCGCGAGCAGAGGAATTATGTCCGCCGCTGGGAAGTTGAATCCTGAATGGCTCTTGCACATGCAGTGAATCGACCAGACGAACTGCGCCGGGTAACCGGAAACGACCGAGAAAACCCCGCTTCGATCAGCCCGGCAATCTTGGTTTGAGGAATCTTTCCGAATGCGACCCATTCTGTCGCTCTTCCCCGCGATGCTTGTGCCCGCATACCGGCTCGCCATGGCTTCGCTCCCATTCAGTTTCCATGCGGCAGCCGGGTGTGACACGATTTGTCCCATTCCCTGTGGCAGGATTGGCCCATGAACACGCCAGACTCATCCCCTCCGCCCGTCCCCCCGTCCCACTCGTTGCTCCTGGATTGGGTAACCTGTCGATACGGTTGGCTGATTGAGATTAGCGGTTCCGCCGTGGTGGCGGCGCAGCCGTGGCCGGACCTGCGGGCATGTTCGGCTCCGAGCCGCTTTCTCTCCCACACCCGCACCCCGCCAAACAATTGAAGTGCGTAGCTTGCCACGGTCTGCGGGAAGTATTGTTCGGCAGTGCGGAGCAATGCTTCGGCCTCGGCAACGGTTAAGAATACAATCTTGCCGGTCTTGTTCGCCGCAGGCATTTCCACCCCGGCAAAGATCTTTGCCTCACACCATCCTTTCTTTGCACTCCAATGCCAAAATGCCTTTGTGTTCCGCACCCTTTCGGCAGCGGCGGCCCCCACGGAACCTGGAGGCGCAATGGCGGCTTGCAGTTCCTCCGCCGTGATGCTGGCAAGCAACTTGCCGCCAAGAGCCTTGCGGAGCCTTTTAGCGGTAAGCTTGTAATTGTGCAGCGTTTTTGGTCGCAGTCCCTCGCGTGACAAAAGCCAAAGGTCGGCGGCATCGGCAAGAGTCTTGCTGGCGTTTTCACGCTCGCGAATCGCAGCGGCCATACGGCAGGCTTCGACAAGCGAGATGCCCGACGGCTTTAGAATTTCCTCTGCCTGGGTGGCGGCCTCGGCCAAGCTCGGACGAATGACGGTTGCGGCCTTGCCATGATTCAATGCCTTCTCCCGCAGACTGGCGGCGTGTTCCTTAGCTAGGTCCCGGGTTGCAAAATAATGCCTTTCACGCTTGTGCGATGCCGACAAGCTCGCGGGACAGTTCACCATCCATCCGCGAGGGGTCTTTTCATAACCAAAAGAGGGGCGTCTTGCCATGCCGAAAAGTACCAAATAATCCCGAATTTGACAAGAATAAGCGGAAAATGGATGAATCCACGGAATTAAGCTACTGAAAATCAGCGTGTTACCTTTTGCAGCTTCCGATTCGAAATCGGACGTGGGGTGAAACTCACCGTGGGTTCGAATCCCACCCTCTCCGCCATTTGGTCCTTTGGGGCCGATTGTGCGTCAATCTGCGTATTCATGGGGATTCTTGCGTTTGTCAATTTGGTTGGAGACGCAGGTTTTCGCGCCTTTGAACGCCGTTTTGCGTGGAATCCGTGTGGAATCTGACACAATTCTGTCGCGATTTGGCGGGGTTTGAACCCAGCCCTCACCCGCCCGGCAGGAGGGCTGCTCGATCCTTTGGATTTCAATGATTTTCAACGGCATTCGGTCAGAATCTGGCTGGTTGGTGGAGAATTTCAAGGTCAGAGTGGCTGAAATTAGCCGATTTCCCTCGATTGGCCTCGGCGCGCTTGCGTTCGAGGCTGGTATTCGGCGACAATTCTCGCCACGCTCGCCGCGAGCCGAATGATGTCAAAAGCCAAGACACTGGTCTGCACCATTATCTCGAAAAGCCGATGCCTCCCCAAAAATCCAGCCCCGGCCTGCCGAACGAGCCCCCAAGCTCGGTCGTGAAGGAGGAACACATCGAATACGGCTTCATCGGTAACCTCCCCGGCCAACTCTTCTACAGCACCCGTGAAACGCGGAAGCGTCTAGTGGCGAATCTAAATTGAGCGAGCTTCCAAAACCTCATTGCTCAAAATGAAAAACTTCTTCGAGAATCTCTTCGGCAAGAAAGCAGCGGCAGAAGATGGAGCAAAGCACCCCGACGCAGACGGGTCGAGATTGCCGGCGGAATCGTTTCAGCCATACCAGTGCGGTGACGTGATTGCTGGAAAGTATGAGGTGCTTCGAGTCCTTGGTAAGGGCGGTTTCGGCATCGTTTACCAAGTGCGCTTTCGGGAGACGGGCGAGGACTTTGCGTTGAAAACATTCAAGGACGAGCTGACTGCCGATCCAGCCGCTCTGGAGGAATTCAAGAAGGAAGCGCTCGTGTGGGTGAATCTGGAACGTCATCCGTTCATTTTGACGGCAATCTGGGTCGAAGAAATACGTCACGGGCGCATCGCAACATTAGACGAAGGCAACAAACTCCTTTTGGATGCGCAGCCGCCCGAAGAAGTGTCCGGGCGTTTGCTCGTTATCATGGATTGTGTGGAAGCCGATGCACGGGGCCGCGCAACCTTGGGCGACTATTTGGCTGCTGGCCCGATGGATGAAAACCAAATGCTCAAGTGGGGAATCCAGTTTTGCCTCGGCATGGAGCACGCAAGAGCGCATGGCGTCGAATGTCACCGGGATATCAAACCTTCTAACATCATGATCACTCAGGATGGCAACCTGAAAGTCAGCGATTTCGGCCTGTCCATCGCGACTGAGTCTGCTTGGCGGAAAACCCTCGGACGGGTCGGTTCATCGGTGATGGGAAAGGACGGCAGTTTTGGACTCAGCGTGATACGAACCGAAGGTAAAGTGGTATGTGGAACGCCGGGTTACATCGCGCCGGAGGTGTGTCGGTCTGAGGGTGCGAGCGTCCAAAGCGACATTTACAGCTTTGGCTTGGTGCTATGGCAGATGGCGGCAGCGAGCCCGATCCCGCCGTTTCGTGTTCCGTGGACCGGCGACATCGCGGACTATATGCGCGGCGTTTACGAACAACAAATGTCCGGGCGGATTCCACGATTGGATGGACCGCTAGGTGCAGCCATCGAGCGTTGCCTCCGACCTAAACCTTCGGAGCGATATGGCACTTTTCAGGAACTGCGGGCGGCGTTAGAGCCGATACTTGAGCGCAAGACAGGACGGAAGTTCGAGATACCTCAGCCCAGCGGGAAGTCCGCAGCGTTCTGGAACAACAAAGGAGGCTCACTCGCAGCGTTGGGGCGGCACGCGGAGGCGATTCGCTGCTACGACACAGCATTAGAACTGGAGCCCAGATCTCCGAAGGTCTGGAATAACAAGGGTAGTGCGCTAAGCGCGCTAGCGCGAAGAACAGAGGCACTTGAATGCTTCGAAAAGGCGCTCGCGATTGACCCGCGTTTCGCGATGGCCTGCGAGAACAAGGGCCGGGAGCTTCAAATTCTGGGCCGACTTGAGGAGGCATTGCGGTGCTACGACAAAGCCTTGTCGCTTAATTCGCGTGACGCGGGGGCGTGGCAAAAGAAGGGCTCCGTGCTGGCCGCAATGGGGAAACATCCAGACGCACTTGCTTGTTACGACCGAGCGCTGGCGCTCACGCCGAGAAACCTGGACTCGCTCTATAACAAGGGCCTGTCTCTGATGATTCTCGGCAGAGACGCGGAGGCTTCGACGTGCTTCAACCAAGTGCTGGTGATCGATCCGCGTTTTGAAATGGCATGGATCAACAAGGGCAACCTGCTTGCCGCCAGTGGTCAACACGAAGATGCGGTGCCGTGTTTCGACCGAGCGATGGCGGCCAACTGCACAAACGCTGACACGCACAATAGCAAGGCAGCGTCGCTCGCCGCAATGGGCAGGTTCGAAGAGGCGCTTACCTCGTGTGACCGGGCGCTAGAGCTGGATTCACGTCACGTTGGCGCGTGGGCCGTAAAAGGAGCCGTGCTTGCTGCGGCAGGCAAGGATGGTGACGCGGGCGGCTGTTATGACAAGGCGTTGGCGATTGATGCGAAGAACGTCATCGCGTGGCACGGCAAGGGTGCCTCGCTCGCTTCCTCCGGCCAGCACTCGCAAGCGCTCATTTGCTTTGAACGAGCTCTCGCCTTGGAACCAAATAGCGCGGCGGCGCTGTTTGGAAAAGCGATCTCCGAAGAGATGGAAGGGCGATTGAGTGAGGCAGCGAACACCCTGCGCACTTTCATTGAGATGGCGGGGCCGACGTATACTGATGAGATCGCGGCCGCCAAGAGTCACCTCACCGATTTGACTCGTCGCGGAACCCGTACAAACGAAGAAACGGCGGATCGTTTGAACAATGAAGGCTTAACCTTGAAACAGCTTGGTAAACTCGACGATGCGCTCCTTTGCTACGACAAGGCGCTAAAGATGGTCCCGCATAGGCCTGACGTTTGGTGCAATAAAGGCAACGCCCTGCACGCGGCGGGATGCTACGCAGAGGCATTGCAGTGCTTCGAGAAGGCTGTCGGCCTCAATCCACGGGACATGAAATCGTGGTGCAACCGAGGAGCCGCACTCAAGGCGCTTGGCAGACTGGACGAGGCCGTGAAATCTTACGACAAGGCGCTAGAGCTTGACCCGCGCGATGTGAAGACGTGGTTCAACAAAGCTAACGCGCTCGCAGCGCAGGAAAAGTATCGGGAGGCGATGGTCTATTTTCAGAAAGCGCACGACCTTGGCGACCCAAATGCGGCCAGATACGTCGAGCAGTGCAGGAGGCTCTTGCAACCTGACGCAGATGGCCCTGGGACGGCGCCAACATCCGCAAGTGATGCGCAGGAGTTGTATGATAAAGCCGCGGACCTGGCGTCGTCGGGAAGGCACACGGAAGCGGTTGCGTGCTACGAGAGTGGTCTCCGGCTCGATCCGAGTAACCCGCATATTTGGTTCAACATGGCCCACTCCATAGGCCATCTTGGCCGTCATCAGGATGTCGTCAAATCCTGCGAACGTGCGCTGAAAATCCATCCGACCTTCAGCCCGCTCTGGATTTTGAAGGGACTGGGGTTCCTGTCCATGGAGCAGTTCCATGAAGCGATGGCTTGCTTTCAAGAGTCGGAGAAACTTGGCGACACGAGCGCAGGCGGCCACATGGCGCGTTGTCGAATGGCGCAGGCCGAATGGTATTTCAGGCTCGGTTCCCGGTATCAACAAGAGGGCAACCACACTCAGGCAAACGCATGTTACGAGAAGGGCCTTGCCCTTGACCCGAGCAAGACGGTGATCTGGGTTAACAAGGGCGCTGCGTTGCTGGCTCTGAAGCGTGCCTCAGAGGCGGTGGCCTGCTTTGATCGGGCGATCAAGCTAGATCCTCGCGATTCCAGCGCTTGGAACAACAAGGGTATTGCGCTCATGTCCTTGGGCCAGCACTCGGACGCGTTAGCCTGCATCAAGGAGGCCAAACGGTTGCGGGCATGAGCAGAGGGACAATGAGCGAACTCAGACCATGAAAAAGCAGGTGGCATTTTTCTTCGGATCGGGCATCTCGATCCCTTCCGAATTGCCGTCTGTATATGAAATCACCAATGCGGCTCGTGACGAGGATTGGCACCTTTACTCGGGTGGGAGTTTTTGGCCGGGACCAAATCCAAACCCAACGATTCCCGATAAAGTGACCCCCACTGTGAAGGCCTTCTTGGTAAAGGTAAGCGACTGCGCAGCCGACTACCTTGCCGAATTGGCCCGGCCCGCTGCGGGCCGAAAGCCTCATTACGAAGACCTTTTTAGTCTCGTTGAACAGGCTTTGCGCCCCGAAACCGACCATATTCCGAATCTGGCAGCGGTAGAGTTTTTGCGGCGACTGCGCCGTGAAACGGCAAGCCTCCATTGCGGATTCAATGGGGGCAGCGTGGGCGGCGATGGCTTTGTTGGACTTGCCACCGCTGCTTGTGAGTTTCTGCATTGGGTAGTGCATCACAAGCTCCATGCTGGTGGAAAGGCGCGGCGGGGACTCAAATTAATTTCCGAAACCGCCTCGGCGGTCGCGTCAATGGATGTATTCACGCTAAACCACGATCTGCTTGTCGAGGCACAGTTGCAGTCCGACGGCATCGGGGACATGCAATCGGGATTCGAGGATCGCTCGCATGGCGAATTCTCGGTTTACCAATCAGGTTGGTGGGAAGACACCAAACAGCCGCGCAGGAAGATTCGTCTTTTCAAATTGCACGGCTCGCTCAACTGGTGGTTCTACGACTTCCCCGGATGGGCTCGGCAATACGCGATCCCCGACGGCGATGCTTTTCACTCGAAAGACCAGAACGGCAAGTTTCTGCATCCTATTGAGGGGAAGGCGGCATTTCTGTCTGGAACGATCGTTAAAGAGCTGCGCTACGGTGTTGGACTTTGGTCGGAATTGTTTGCGGCATTTCGTTCCCATTTAGCAACGCACACGCACCTGATTTGCTGCGGCTACGGCTTTGGCGATACAGGAGTCAATCAACGGCTCGTTCAATGGATGAATGACCGGTTGGATGGAAGTAACCGCTTGGTCATTTTGACGCCTGATGCTCCGGAGAGTTATTTTTCCGATAAGCCCTATTGGCTTAGCCGCCTATATGAGGAGGGGCGAGTGCTTATCGTCCCGCAATACTTGGAGAATTGCTCATTGGCCGACTTGAGTTCGTATTTCGATCCGGTCGCATAGGCGAGTCACGCTGCGCCCTTGGGGGATGAGGAGATCGACCTCGCCGACACCCACCAGAAACTCCTGGACATCGAAAAAGCGGTCATCACCGCGACCGGCAAGCACAACGAATTTCTAACGGAGCTGGGTTTGCCCTTGTTGCCCTCAAAGCAATGAACGTTGCTGTCGAGCACCGAACCGGATTTCGCCCAAGGTTGTCTACGTTTCAATCCGCCCCCCTCGTGTGAGGGGCGGCCGCGCAGGACATGGGTAATTGCGCCGATTGGATATCTCCGCCTCGGCCTCCCTCATGGCGGCCTGCGCCGAGGGCAATGTCAGCCTGTCTTTTCACAACTCTTACGGGAAGTTTCTCGCCTGTTCCAACGGCTTCACTTCTGGCAACACCCTGCTGCGCCGCGAACAATACCGCCGCGCCGATGACGAGGCCGCCAGCGTCGCCATCGCCACCAACATCATTGCCGCGAGGTTACACAACACCCGTCAGGTACTCCTGCGCGCCGCCCGCGATCACGGCGAGAAATCGCCGGTCAATACCGCCGCGCTGCTGCAAGCATCGGACACCCTCGCCCAGCGCATGACGATGCTGCCGCGCGCCACATCATTGGAAACCCTGCGTGGCATCGAAGGTGATGCCGCGACCTTTTACTTCGCCGTCTTTCCCCATCTCCTCGTCAATCACGATCCGGCCATTTCGATGACGGGCCGCTCGCGCCGGCCACCGCTCGATCCGGTCAACGCACTCATGTCCTTTCTCTATTCCAACCGAAGCAGGCGATGCCATCAAGATTGTGTATGGGCACGCGGAGGTTGGTTTCCCCTTCGTGGCGGATTTCAGCGGCGGCACCGTCCTTGCGCAGGTAGGCGCCTTCCAGCGTGACGAAAAGCGTGTTGAGGTGGCGTTTCATGGGGATTTGGGATTATTGGCGACCGCAAGGAGCTTGGGGTTTGAGGTGCCGGGGTTTCACTTGCTCCAGTCCTCCCAGCGCAGTCCCTCGACGAGCGCAAAATGGCGGGCATCAAGGGTGGCTAGAATCAAGTCGCGCTGCACGGCAACGGCGGCAATGATCAGATCCAGGTCAGCAATCGGCCTGCCTAGCTGATGTTGCCGCGCTTTCATCAGCGCGAAGCGCGACCATGCTTCCGCGTCTGGACAAATGACCACCAAGCCCGGTTGCAGCACACCGTGATAGATCTGCCAGTGGCGCTGGGATGACAACTTGTGCAGACCCCACTCAATCTCCGCGGTGCACACGGCAGTCGTGGTGCAGCGGGCATCGCCCAATTGCTGCCATCGCCGCAAGGCCGCCATGACCGGGCGCTTCTTGAGCGGTTGCGAACACACGGACGTGTCAAGAAGGTGGGTGGCCATGGGTGGGAAATGCGGTCACTTCTCACCCGTCCTCGAGCGGGCTGTCGGTCTTGGATACACGTGCCTTCCAAACGTCAGGAAATTCCTGTTTCATGCGACTGGCCTTCCCATAGAGAGCCTCGTTTTCCTTGAGACGATCCATCACACCCGCCGGTGCCGCGCCGTCCTCACCCGCGGCATCCGTGACCGGGACAATGCGGACCATGCGTTGGCCCCGGCGGGTGACCACAATCTCCTTGCCCGTCCGCGCAACCTGCTGGCAAAGCTCGGAGAACTTGGTTTTCGCCTCGAAGATGCCTATGCTCTTGTTCATGGGAAGACCAAACTGGTTGGCTGGTTGGTTGTCAAGTGCGAATCACGGGCACTCCGGGTTTGCGGCGTTGGATGTTCCGCTCAATCTTGCGGAAAACCGCCCTGCGCGCCTCGATTTGCCGAGGGGTTTTGCTTGCGCGGGCGGCTGCCACAGCGATAGTCGGGGGCGCGGCCGAGCCGAGTCCTCGCCGTTTCAAGATGCCGTCTTTGATGTCCCAGCCTGTCCTTGGCCCCTTGCTCGTGTTGTCACTGATGCTTGCGGAAGGGGAGTTGCGTGCCCAGAACCCGACCCCCGCTCCGCAAACCGGCGTGCCGCGGGTGCTGGTGCCTACCGGCAGCCGCCCGGCGACTCCGCCCACCCCGGTGCATCCGGTCGCACCGATCTCGGGCGCCCCCTATCCGTGGCGGCTGTATGTGACGATCACCTTGTTTTGGATCGGCGAACAAGCGACGGATCGCAATCCGGTGCCGAACAACAAATCCTCCTGGGACCAGAACTGGCAGGCCAATTACGGCGGGATTGACGACCCGGATCCGGCCAAGCGGGATTGCCAACCATGCGGCCGGGGAGTTTCGCCCCAAGGCATTCGTGCCGAAGCTCAATCCGTTTTACGTGGCCTTGCCCTATAACGACGTGGTGAGCAGCAGTCAGCACAAGGCGGAGGCGGCACGGGTCATTCCGTGGTTTGCTCGCTTGCATCCGGCGCCTGGGGAAACCGTCTGCAAAGGGCGTTGGTTGCAAATCTACAACGGCCGGTCCAGTTGTTACGCCCAATGGGAGGACTGCGGCCCGTGGACGACCGACGACTGGGAGTACGTCTTCGGCAACAAGCCGCCCCAAACGACGCAAAACGGGTCTGCGGGGCTGGATATTTCCCCCGCGGTGCGGGATTATTTGGGCTTGGAATCCGGCAAAAAAGTCCATTGGCGCTTTGTCGAGGCGGCACAGGTGCCCCCCGGCCCGTGGAAAAAATATGGTTACGTTCAGACGGCCAGTCCGCAGCCGTTCGTGCCGGGGCAACGCCTGCCCGACGATGCCGATTTGGCGACGCAGCAACGTTACATGGAGTATTTGAGGAAATTGCGCGACGAGGAGTATCTGAAGCGGCCCTTGAGTGAGTCCCAGCACTAGGGCCGGGCGCTTCGGATGGTCGTCAATTGTTGCCGTGGCGCAAAAATTCGCGTTTTGTGATGAATTCCGGCAGCATTCTTCTTGACCGGGCTCGCGGGAGGGCCTAAATCGCCCCCCCACCCATTTTAGATCCCACTCCCATGGCCAACGCACAAGTCATCCTCAAAGAAAAAATCGAAGGTCTCGGCCTGGAAGCCGATGTCGTCAAAGTCCGCGCTGGCTACGCCCGCAATTTCCTGATCCCACAAGGCAAGGCGTACGAAGCGAGCCGTGCGAATTTGCGCCACGTGGAAGCCCTCAAGGTGGCCCGCGCCCGCCGCGAAACCGAGGAATTAGCGGTGGCACAGGACCTCGCCACCCGCATCGCCAAGCTCAAGCCCAAGTTCACCCTGTCCACCGGCCAGGGCGGCAAGGCCTTTGGCTCGGTGACCAACATGGACATTCACAAGGAACTCGAAGCCGCCGGCATCAGCATCGACCGCCATGCCATCGAACTCGATAAACCCGTGAAAAAGTCCGGCAAGACCGAGGTGATCGTGCACGTCCACCCGCAGGTGACCGCCACCCTTGTCATCACCGTGGATGCCGGCGACGAAGAACCAAAGAAATAGCCCGTGCCAGGCCCTGCACGAAGACGGCAGGATGTGGTCAAGAACGCGTCTGACAGCACCCGCGCGGCGCGAATCGATGCCGCGGTGGCTCAGGCCCTGGCACCGTTCTTTCGTTAGATTGGCGGCGCGCAACCCTGGCGCGCTGGTGACAGCGCGGGCTGCTGCGGGGGAGGGGATGGCAAAAGGATTTCACCGGGTAGGCGCGTTGGTCACAACGCGAGCCGCCGAGTAGGCGCGTTGGTCACAACGCGAGCCGCTGAAATGAAAATGTCCGGCAAAATCATCGATTGCAAAATGATGATGAGCTGTCCGCACAGTCCTCTGTGCGGCGTTTCCCGCCATGGGACGTCGCGGCCCGTCGTCACTGCTTCGCCCGGTCCCGCCACCCTCGCGGGGAGCAACCGGTGAAACCGCGGAACACGTTGGAAAAATACGCGCTGGAGGCAAACCCGCAATCCATGGCGATGGCGGTGATGCTCTTGCCGCTATCCGTTAGAAGGCGCTTGGCCTTGTCCACGCGCAACTGCTGCAGATAGGCCATCGGTGCGAGATTGGTCAGCCTGCGGCAATGATGGGCGAAGCGGGTGCGCTTGAGCCCGGCTTGTCCCGCCATGGCTTCCAGCGTCCAGGGTTCATCCAACTCGTGTTGCAGCCGCTCCAGAAACATCGCCACGCTCCGCTCGCCGAGGGTCAGCGACACGTGGCGCGGCGGATCCTGCGTGCGCAGCAGTTCCAGCACGCAGACTAACAACTCATTGATCAGCAACGCCAGCCGCGTCCCTGGCGGCGCTCCGGCCTTGGCGGACTCCACCAAGTGGCCGAGCGCGGCAAAGCATCTGCCGATCTCGGGCGTGCCCGGCCAGACCGGATGCTCGTTCTCGCGCAACAGGGATGTTAGATCCTTGAGGTCCTGCTTCGATAGAACCAACCACGGCGGCCAGATCCAGGCGCGGTGCGGTTGGCGCACCCCGACATCCAGGATCAGCCAATAGAGGCGGCTGGCGGTGACCGTGGGACTGCCCACACTGTGCGGTTGCCACGGGCGGGTGATTGTGAGGTGGCCCGGGGACAAGGGATGAGAGCGGCCATCCACCACAAACCCGAGATGTCCGTTATCGAGGTAAGTGATTTCAATGCCCTCGTTGCGGTGTTCCGCGAGACCCCATGTCTGATCGCGCATGGCGTCCCAGTACCCGATGCTGCTCACCTGCGGCAACACCTTGCCGGGCAGCGGGTCTCCCGGATAGGCCCCGCGGGCCAACGCCATCAGGCGCACCTCGCCCGCGTCTGCCGCCGCCGCCAACGGATCACAGGTGTCGGCGCGGTGGGTGGCGTCCGTCTCGCGGAAAACAGGCGTGCGCGCTTTCATATTGCAAAATCTACCAGTGGGCGCACCCGAAAGACAAGCCTTTTGTGGTTCGCCATCATTTGAGCCACGTCAGTCGACCACCAAGGAAGGGGAATCATTATGGGTAACATCAGCATTGGAATCAATCTCGAGTTTGTGCGCCACGAGGACAAGTCATTCGAATGGGGCGTGAACAAGGCTGCGGATCTCGGCTATGAATATGTGGAGCCGATGTTGCACTGGGGCCGCGAATTGCTCAGCGAGGCGGGGTATTTCCACAGCGTCTCGATGCTGGATGATCCGCTGCGCATCACCCGCGCCTGCAAGGCCGCCGGCGTGAAGCTGTCGGGCTTTTCCGCGCACACACCCCTCTGCAAGCCGGAGATCAGCACCGAGTATCTCAAACAGGCGATCCGGTTCGCCGCGGAATGCGGCGCTCCGGTGGTCAATACCGACGAAGGCCCGAAGCCGGACTGGACGAGCGCGGACGAGGATCACGTGTTGATGCGCTATGTTCTCAAGGAGGCCTCCAAGGTGGCCGAGCCGCGCGGAATCCTGATAGGGATCGAGCCGCACCAGCAATACTCCAAACACCCCGACGGTCTCGACCGCATCCACGCCTTGGTGGATTCTCCCGCCATCGGCATCAACTTCGATACCGGCAACAGTTACCTTTGCGGCCATGATCCCTATCTCTGGTTGGAGCGGGTTGCCGAGCGCCTCGTCCACCTCCACGCCAAGGACATCTCCATCACCCAATCCGATGCGCAACGCGGCCAGGTCACCGGCACTCCGGTGGGTTGCGCCTGTGGCGAGGGCGTCATCGACTGGGCGCGCGTCATCGCCATCTGCAAGCAATGCCCGCGGGACATCGTGCTATCCGTCGAGTGCGGCACGGTCGCACAGGCCGCCACCAGCATCGCCCATCTCCGCGCGTTGCTATAAATGTTAGATGAACTCCCGCCATGGAGCTTCCCCGATGCAGTCCGTTGGCTTTTGCCGCGATGGTGGTTGCCGCCGCCGCCGAGGTGCCGCCGCAGGTGCCCCTGCGCGCGCCGGACGGGCCGCTGGTCGCTCTCTGGCAAAGGACCGCCAATCCTAACAAACCCTACATTGCCCAACTTTACGCGCCGGGTGACAAGCCGGTTCCCTTGTTGGATGACTCGCCGCCGGATCATTTCCATCATCATGGGTTGATGTTTGCACTCGGGGTGGACGACACGGATTTCTGGGCCGAGAAAGACATTGCGAATGCCGGGCGGCAGGAAGTGTTGGAAGCGGTCGCCACGCCGGCAGGTGATGGCTTCACCCAGAACCTGCGCTGGCTCGCCACGGATGGCACGAAGTTGTTGGATGAATCCCGGTGGGTGCGGGTCCGTGCCACTGGCAAGGACGCGGAGGTCGTGCACTGGCTCGATTGGGAATCGACGCTCACGCCGGCGGCCGGGCGCGATGGTGTGCGCTTATGGGGCCACCACTATTTCGGGCTGGGTTTGCGCTTGTTGCCCGCATGGACCCGCAAGGGTGAATTCATCTGGCAGGATACCACGGGTCAGGCCGTGGTGCGCGGCGACGAGAAACTCACCCCCGGTGGTTGGTGTGCCGTGCGTTGCACTCTCGACGGTCGTCCGGTCACTGTGTTGATGATTGATCATCCAACCAACCCGCGTCCCGCCAAGTGGTTCACCATGAGTGATCCGTTTTGTTATCTGGCCGCCGCGCTCAATCTGGAGAAAGAACCCGCGCGGCTGAAGGCCGGCGAGAAATGGACCTTGCGCTATGGCTTCGCCGTCATCTCCACGCCCGCCGACCAAGCCCGCCTGGCCAAACTCGCCGAGGTTTGGAAGAACTCCAACTTATTTCCTGCTAGAACCCAAGCAGACCCTGACAAACCATGAACACGCCATCTGAAAATCCCGCCGCCACCCTGCCGCGCCGCCGCTTCCTCGGCCAAACCGCCGCGACGCTAACGGCTCTCGCCGCCGCGCCCACGTTCGCCCGCGCGCAAGGGAGCACCGCGACCCGCCGCCTCGGGGTCGGCTTCATCGGTTGCGGTGGGCGCGCCGACAGCCATTTCCAGATGGTGGGCATCCTCCGTGATGAAATGAAGATGCCGGTGGACATCGTCGCGTGCTGCGACATCTATCGCCCGCGGCTCGAACAGAAGAAGCAAAAGTATAACGTCAGGAAGAGTTATAGCAACTACAACGAATTGCTGGCGGATCCGGCGGTTGATATCGTATGCATTGCCACTCCCGACCATCACCACGCGTCGCAGGCGCTGGCCGCGGTCAAGGCGGGCAAACATGTGTATTGTGAGAAGCCAGTCAGTCATTGGAGCCAATTCGAGGCGACCCGGACGTTGGCCGATGCGGTGGCCGCGTCGAAGGTGGCGTTTGTGTGCGGCACCCAGGCCATGAGCGACCCGGCGTGGAAGAAGATGAAGGAATTGATACGCGCCGGCGCGATCGGCCAACCGCTGCATGCGGAGGTCGGGTTCTTCCGCACCGGCGATTGGGGCGAGCGCTGCATGCTGGTGGACGACCCCAACGCCAAGCCCGGCCCGGACATGGATTGGGACGCGTTTCTCGCACCCGACCGGCCGAAGGTGGCGTTTTCGGTGGACCGTTGGTTCCGTTGGCGCTTGTTTGCCGATTATGCGGGCGGGCCGGTCACCGATCTCTATCCGCATTGCCTCGCCCAGGTGGTGGATATGCTCAATCTCGGGTTTCCCGAACAAGTGGCCGCCATCGGCAACATCTCACGCTACCCCTACGAATTGCGCGACGTGCCCGATACCTTCAACCTCATCGCCCAATACCCGAAGGGCCTCTCGCTCTCGCTCACCGGCACCCAGGGCAATGACTTCCAAACCACGCCGCAACGCGGGGCGGGCCAACGCTGCCCCGTGATCCGCGGTTGGGATGCCACGCTCTATGTCGATCCGAACAACCGTGAGATCATTTGCAAATCCACCGAGGGATCCACCAAACCCAAAGCCATCGAGCGCTTCCCCATCGAGGGCTCGGAAAACAATGTGCTGTTGTGGAAAAATCTCGTCGAGTGCGCGCTCGAAGGACGCCAGGACACGTGCAGTCCCATGGACCTCGCGTTCCGCACCCAGACCCTCCTGCAAATGGCCATGGCCGGCAGCAAGAACGGCAAGACCGTCCGCTTCGACACCGCCAAACGCGAGATGATGATCTAACTGAATTAGCCGGCCGGATCCGGATCGCAATGCATTGGCTGAGGTACATGACACTGGCAGCACTTCTGACGATGAACGCATCAGCAAAGGAAGGTGTGGTTTTGTTGCACGGATTGTGCAGGTCAAAGACAAGCATGTCCAAGATGGAAGCCGCGTTGGCAAAGGACGGGTTCATCGTCGATAACGTCTCGTATCCATCGCGCTCGGAAAAAATCGGGCCACTCAGTGAAGCCGTTGTTGGCAATGCCATGGCCAGCCCGCGGCTTGCGGATTGCACGCGGATCCACTTTGTGACGCATTCGCTCGGCGGGATTCTGGTGCGCAGCTATTTTTCCAGGCATTCGGACCCGCGACTCGGCAGGGTGGTCATGCTCGGTCCGCCCAACCAAGGCAGCGAGGTGGTGGACAAGTTAGGGGCCTGGCGGCTGTTCAAGATGATCAATGGGCCCGCCGGTTCGGAATTGGGCACAGCCAAGGATTCGGTGCCTAACCGACTCGGGCCGGTAACATTTGAAGTGGGAGTTATCGCCGGTGATCGTTCCATCAATTGGATCAACAGTCTGATGATCCAGGGCCGCGACGACGGCAAAGTATCAGTCGAGCGCAGCAAGGTGCAAGGCATGAAGGAGCAGTTGGTGGTCCACGCCACCCACCCGTTTCTGATGAGAAACGACCGGGTGATCGCAAGTACCATGACCTTTCTGAAATCAGGCTCGTTCCAGCAGCCGCCCAATCCCTAACATAATGCGTGCGGGTCGAATGGTGGCTTCCTCAATGTTTGGCCTGAAGGGCCGGGAGATTCCAGCCCAGGGCTGAGCGCCAGTGATGCCCTGGGGATGGATGCGGTTAACAATCGCGGCCTGAAGGACCGCAAGAGCAGCCACCCCTGTCAGCCAAACGGATTCCTGACGGCAACCCCTTGGATGACCTGGCTGTCGGCGAGATCTTCGGACAGAAGTTCGGCGCATTTGGCGGCGGCGGCGCTGGCCACGATGAGCCCATCCCAGAATGAGATCGTGTTGAGTATGGAGCAATCGACCCCTTCTTCGATGATGCCCGGAGTGACTTGCACGATGTCGAAAATGCGGAAATCCCGAAGGTGCTGGCGGGCTTGAATGGGTTCTATGCCTAGCTTGCGTGTGGCTGCCGAGAAAAATTCCTGCAGCACTTGAGTGGAGATGACGCCGGTTCTCTCCTTGGCATGGCGGGCGACGAGGCCAAGCGCTGTGGCTTGTTTTGCAGGATCGGCGCGATCAACTGAATAAATGAGGACGTTCGTATCAAAAAAACTTCGTGGGGCCATGGTTCAGTAACGGTGGAGTTCTTCACGGGAAATCTTGATACCTTTCGAGTCGCCCGACGATTGCCTGAGGCGCTCGATCATGGCATCAACCGAGGCGTCAGGACTGGATATGGCGTCGTTCAATAGCTTGCGGACCAGCGCGTTGAGACTGGTGCCGCGCGCTTGGGCGTAACGACGCCCCCGATTGAGGAGTTCGTCTTCGATGGAAAGAGTGAGATTCGCCATGCACACAGGATATGTGCGCACAGGCAGCTTGTCAACTCCTGTTTTCAGAGACCCCAAACAGGTTTGGAACCTAAAGTGCCGATTTGAAAACCTATTGAAAAACCTTTTGAAACAGTCAAAATTTCACAATATTAGGATTGTATTCTTGAAAAAAAGGCATATTTTAGCCGCATGAATTCATCCGAATCTCACCCGTGGCTTTCCTTCAAGCTACGCATTCCACTGGACGATTACCGTCTTTGGATGCAACTGGGTGAGATCGCCTCCAAGTGCGAGCACCTGGCGGGAGTCCCGCTGAGACCGGATGTCGCGGCGGAACTTCACCGGGTGTTTTTGGCCAAAGGGGTGTTGGCTACCACCGCGATCGAAGGCAACACTCTGAGTGAGGAACAGGTTCGCCAGATCATGGATGGGAAGCTGAAACTTCCCCCCTCACAGAAATACCTTCAGCAGGAGGTTCAAAACATCCTCGACGTATGCAATGAGGAGGCCCACTTGCAACTGGCAGGGGGTGCTGGAGAAAAACCCCGGTTGAGTCCTGATTTGATCCGGCGATACAACAGGAGCGTGATGCGCGGTCTGGATATTGAGGATGGAGTAATTCCCGGGGAAATCCGCGCCCATTCCGTGTTAGTTGGCAGGGTCTATCGGGGAGCACCACCTGAAGAGTGCGAGAGGCTGCTCGATCAGATGTGCGACTGGCTCAATGGCGCGGATTTCCAAGCGCCGGATGAAGAATTGAAGATTCCTTTCGCCCTGCTCAGGGCGGTCGTGGCACATGTCTATCTGGCTTGGATTCATCCCTTTGGTGACGGTAACGGCCGCACCGCCAGGCTGGTGGAGTTCCACATTCTCTTTGCCAGCGGTGTTCCGCTGCCTGCGGCACATTTGTTGAGCGACCACTACAACATCACCAGGGCACAGTATTACCGGGAATTGGCCCGCACCAGTGTATCCGGAGGTGATCTCATACCGTTCATCCGCTATGCCACGCGGGGGTTTCTCGACGGCTTGCGAGATCAAATCGCCAAGATTCGCGATCAACAACTACGAGTTGCCTGGGAGAACTACATTCATGATCGGTTCAGGGAATGGAAGAACTCGGTGACCCAGAAACGACGGCTGGATCTGGTGATCGAATTGAGTTCCCATGAATGGGTGGAGGTTTCGAAAATATGCAAACTCAGCCCCATGCTTGCCAGCGCGTACGGAGCAGCGGGAGATCGCATGCTTGGCCGGGATTTGAACTCGGTGGCCTCCATGGGTCTCATTTCGCGAAAACACGGCAAAGTCCGAGCCAACAGGGAACAAATTCAAGCGTTCCTTCCGGGGCGCGTTGATGGCTGAAATCCCATCCTTCTGGTCTGGCTCACATCCGGAATATGTCCTTCCCGCTTTGTCGATGGCCATCCCAGTTTGCGGCTGCGCCGATGATCCCAAATTCGCTATCGCTCATCCCGCGTTCAGCTTTTCCCTCGCTCTTCCCTCCGCCCGCGCCGCTCGCGACTGCCCTTTAACATCTCATCGGCCCACGCTGCCGGCCTTTCTCGCTCGGTTCAACGTTTGCCATTCACGCCTTGCACTCTCTCTCCGCTCATTCTCAATGTGCTACCATGCGATCTTCCCCGCCCGTGAATTGCAATTCTGAAGGACTGACCCCACCACGATGCCGCCCTAGCGGATGAACCCGGCAGACTGGATCCGATCATCCCCGCACTTAGCGCAGCTCGACGCAATCGAAGCCGCAATAGTAGCGCGGCCCGCGCGACGCCGGATTGGCACCGGTCACTTCCGCCCGCAACAACAGCTTGCCGTCCTTGGCTTGGAAGGTGCCCAGCTCCACCGGCTCCGCCAGCGTCGGCTCGCCCTGATAGAAATCCACCTCCTTGCCCGCAGGCTGCCCGTTGACCGTGAACCGCAGCACCCCATAGTCATAACTCCGGGTCGCGTGCAGGATGAGCTTGTGCGGCTTGGCATCGGCCACCGGTATCGCGAACTCGATGAAGTCACCAACCTTCGTGCATTGGACAAACACCTGTTTGCCGCCGCTCCAACTGCCGTCCGCCAGGCCGCCCGCCTGCTCGCCCACCCTGAGGTCGGGCGACGTGGCGGAAACGGTTAGACCCTCCAACTCGATGGCACCGACAATCCGCCGGGTGCCCGGAAGCTCCCGCACGGCGGCGGCGGCATCGGCGGCTTGCGCCTGGCGGTTGTGCCGCGCGCCGGGGCGGGCATACCAGAACGTGCCAACGGCGTAATCGACCTTGGTGTTCGCCCAATGCCAGATTTCCATGTCATGCTTGAGGGCGCTCTTGAACGGGATGGAATCCAGCGGCCGCACCCTTGAGGTGGTGGTGTAGCCCATCCAGTTGTTGTGGTCGGCAACCTCGCGCCGCGGCATCGAGATGAACGGCGAATTGAAAAAGTCCGCCATGCCCCACGCATATCCATAGTAGTCCTCGGTGCCGGTGCCAATGTGCGCCGGCAGCGCAGCACCATCCTGATAGATCCGCTCATCCCCCTCGCCATACCACGCGTTCGACGGGCTGAAAACCGTTAGAGTGTCCCCGACGTAACGGCCCTGGCCCTGGATGTCGATGTAGTTCCAGTCCGAGCGCGGCTGCGTGGGAATCCCCAACTGCCCGTGCCAGTTGGCATGAAACAGCAGCGAGCGATCATCCCAGGCCCATTTGTCCGCGGTGGCGGAGGCCCTCACGGCAAGGGCGTGGTCCGCAACGTTCTTGATTGTTAGGTGCGCGGTCTTCGCGTAGGGCATGACCCAGCGGGCTGTCAGTTTCCCGTCGGCGCCGACGCTGCGCCACCAGTCCCGCACCGGTTCCAGGCGCACGCCCGCGCCGAAAAACTCGCTCAGCGGGCACCACACGGTCGATTCGCCGTCAAAGGTGGCCTGCATGACCAGCGAGCGCAGGGCGGCGGGCGCTTCCTCGGGCTGGATCTCGACCCGCAACTCGCGAATGGCCGTCGGCCCGGGCGGCAGATCGATTTCCCGCTCCTTGCCGGCGGGCAGCGCCACCGGGTTGCGCTCCGTGCCGCCGGACGCCGGATCGGGGCTTCCCAACAATTTCTCGCCGGTCTCTCTGAGCAACGGCTTGGCCGCCTCGAAATCCTCCATCGTGAAACTTTTCACCTCGGTGCCGGACTCGTAACTGCGATAGTTGATGACATAATAGAACGGCACCGAATCCAAGGTGATCTTGCAACCCTTGGCATAGGGAATGGGCAGATAGAGGTCGCCGCCAACGCCCTGGGCGTCGGCGCGCGGTTTCTCCAACTGGTGATGTAGGTCCGCCTCGTCGAACGACACAAACGCGAAGGGCGGCGGGACAAACCCGTTGCCGCGGAACAAGTCGTTGAGCTTCGCGGTGATCGCGGGGGTGGGCGAGCCATCGAGATAGAAACGGATGGTTTGCTTCTCACGGTCTGCCGCCAGCGGTGTCCAGTAGCGCACCACCGCGCCCGGGCCCTTGTCGTCCATGATGACCCACTCGTTGCGGCCCTCGTTGACTTCGGTGCGGATGGCGTTGTCGTGATCATTGTTGGAGTGCCAGCCCTCGGCATTGGCCGGATCGGTCTTGTGCGGATCGTGGCTGCTGGATTGCTTGAGCGTGTAGCCGGGCGCGGGCAGGCTCGCCACCACGGCGCGATCGGCCATCTCCTGCAACAGCGATGGCAGCGTGACCGGCGCCGGAGCGGCCGCTGACGGCGATGTCAGACAAAACGTGACAATCCCCGCCCATCCCAGGGTGAGGGTGAGGGCGGAAAAACGAATGGTTGGATGTTTCTGCATGGATTCGGGGGGGATGGAGGCAGCGTAGTCCGGCCACCGCAGCCATTGCCAGAACAATCGCAGCATTTTCCGCATCGCCGGCAGCGTGTGTCTGGGGTCCTTCAAAGTTGCAATTATTGGGTTGACAGCTTTGCATTTATAAAGGGGCAGCCCGCGCAAAGTAACATAGTGCGTGGCCCGGCCGGGTATTCGTGCGGGATTGGCGCATGGCGAGGCCCTTGAGATTTGATAAGTGGTCGCGGTCTATCATGTGATGGCCGCGGTGACGGGAGCAAGGCCATTTTCATCACGAAGGGGGCCCGATTGTTCGTGCACCGGTTGGTCATGTCGGGCGCTGGAAGAGAATCTGTGAGTTGAATTCGTTCAGGCGCCGGGGTTTGAGGCGGAACCATGGGAGGATCTGGACGAAGCGCTTGGCACCGCATCCGGGGACCCGGCACTCGAATTTGTGCTTGGGGCATTTGTTGAAATGACACACCATGCCGAGGTAGCGGCTATCGGCATGATCGATCAGGTGGATGGAAAAGGTATGGTGGGCGATGTGCAGATAGATGTCCTGCTCGTTGAGGTCGTTGACCACCTGCGAACAGGCCTTGCGCATGAGGTCGGCGTTGGCGGGTGAGGTGACCCGGACCGCGAGATCGATGTTGGAGCACTCGTGGTAGATGCGGATGTCTTTCCTGCGGAGGCGTTGATGGCAGGAGAGTTCCTTCCACAGGGGCAGTGCCACGGAGCCGAAGATACGTACTTCCAGGATTTCCGGCATGGCCGCGAGATGTTCGGTCACGGCGCGGGCCGCGTTGCGGAAGCCGTTTTGACGGCGAAGCATGCGCTGGTCCTCATCACGGATCTCGCCCAAGCTCACCGGGGTTTCCCTCTCGCGCCTCTCAATCAGCTCTCCGGCGAGTTCGAAAGCATGCTCATCATCTTCCCGGATGCCCATCTCGTAGCACATCTTGCTGATCGCCTCGTCATGATCCGTGAGCAGTGAGTTTTCCGCCGGATGCTCGGCCTGATTTTCCGGGGTGGCATCAGAGATCGGCGCGTAGTGCCCGTGTTTGGCGAAAAAACGATCCTCCACCCATTCCAATAGCAGCAAGTCACCGCGGTCTTCCGCCCGGGCGTGTTCCTGCACGATCGAACCGGCACTCATGCCGAGGTCAATGGCCATCAGGACATGACGTTCCTGCAATTGACCGCTCTCCTTGAGCGCTTTCCAGGTGTGTGGGTTGGTTCTCCGGGCCATCTTCTTACAAGCGACACCCACAAGAAATCCGAATGATCGGCGGTTTTCAAGCAAGAACTGCCCCCTCCCCATTCGAAATACGAAATTCAGCATTCGCAATTTTCCCCTTCCGAAATCCGCCGTTTCTGTCAGACTGCCGCCGTTCAGAAAGATTCCAGCGCTTTGAACACCATCCTTCCACAACCGCCCGCTATCCGCCCCCCAAGAATGGGAGGGCGTGCTTTCTAAACCACCGGAAAGGTCCGCCTCAAAAGACCGCCATCCCATCCCGATCCGATGCTGCTCTATCTCGACGCCTGTTGCTTCAACCGACCCTTCGACGATCTTTCGCAGATCCGCGTTCGGTTGGAGGCGGAAGCCGTCGAGTGGATCCTGGAGGAAACCCGCTCAGGACGCTTTACCATCGTCACCAGTGACTATCTGAGCCTCGAACTGATCCGAAACCCCGACCCCGCCAAACGCGCCGGGAGCCTCGCCATGACCCAATACGCGGGACTTCATCTCACGACCTCGGAAGCCGTGGCCAGCAGGGCTATGGAAATTGAAAGCACCGGCATCTCAGGCTTCGACGCCCTTCACATCGCCGCCGCCGAGGCAGCGGGTTGCGACTATCTGGTGACCACCGACGACGGACTGCTCAAAAAATCAAGGCGACATTCCAGCCAAATCGCGGTAGAAGTCCTCAACCCCATCGACATCATCTCACTGCCATGACTCTCAGCGCCGAGCTCAATCAAAAAGCCAAATCCATCCTCATCCGCGAGCTGGGTCCCGTGGACTACGCACGGTTCATCCAGCAATACGAAGAGGGAACGGGCGACTATACCCGGGACCGACACCAGTGGCTGGGCGAGGAAAGCGCCTGGACCCTCCACGAACAGGCGGCACGGTTTGCCGCCAATGGTGAACTCCCGCGCCCAGTCGGCGCAAGACCGCTCCCCAACGACGGTTGAAATCCAACTCCAAGATACCGACAATATCACCATGCGACGACCAGAAACATGCTCAACGGCGTCGCCATCACCCAGATGCGCACCCTGCTTTCCTCCGGCAATGCAAAGCGCCTCAAGGAATGACCGGCAACGCATCTATCCGCTGATTCATTTGACAGTCCACATTCTGCATTCCGTCTTTGCCGAGGCGGTCGAAGGCAATAAATGACGGAAAACCTCCACCAGATAGGCTTCCGGATCGATGTCCTGCTGCTTGCAGTGTAAGCGTCCCAAAATCGCCCCCTATCCGCCGGGCGACCCGCTGCTATGCTGGGGCCATGTCTAACGCATCCTCACCCCGCAAGCGGGGACATGCCGGACGGGCCGCCCGCGCGCGGTTCGTGGAGATGGAAAACACGCTGGCCGTCGCCACCCAACCCGCTGCATCCGGCCTGTTCATCGAAGCGGAGGGCTTGCGGCTGCTGCTCGCCGACCGGGCGGCCGTCGCCATCCTCGCCGACCTGCTCGGATTTGTTCCGGCATGCGGGAAAGGAGGCCAGCCGTGATCGGTCTCGGTAGTTCCGCTCTCAAGATCTATCTGGCCGTGGCACCCTGCGACAGGTGCATGGGCTTCAACGGCTTGGCCGCTGCCATCACCGAGAGGCTCTCTGAGGCGTTCTCACTGGACGCTGTCTTTGCATTCAGCAACAAGCGGCATGGGGTGTCCAAATGCTTGCCGCATTGAAGTTTTCGGGCTTTCTCAGCCTTTGCCCTTGCCACGGTGGCCAAAGATGGATTGACTCATTGCGTCCGCCTTGGCGGATGGGGCCTGATAAACCTCACACTACGCGGTTGGCAATGACCGCAACATTGCCGCCAAACCGACCCAAAAGGCCGGGGAGGCGGCGGCGCATGTCCAGGTCGTCCTCCACGGGGGGCGGCTAAAGGCCGTTGCGGTCGACGTAGTGCGACTTTATCACTCCCCGTCCACCGGAAGGACGCACCGTTATGCAACCTTCCGCCCGATACACGCCGGTTGTCGCGATCCGCCCAGCGACTTTGCCCCGCTCCGCGATGGAGGGGCTTCTCTGCGTTGCGCCATCACACGGACCGGATCGCCGCGTCTCACCTCGAACCCCCGGTGTGCCGTGCCCACGCTGAACTGGATCGGGAAAGACGCGGTGGCGAGGCACCACAAGGAAGTGCCGTTTCGCCTGCTCGAAGCTGACAAAAAGCTCTCGCATGGCGATTCCGCCTCGGGCAATCTGATCGTGGAGGGCGACAATCTTCACGCCCTCAAAGCGCTGCTGCCGCGCTACGCCGGGAAGGTGAAGTGCATCTGCATCGATCCGCCCTACAACACCGGGAAAGAGGGCTGGGTCTATAACGACAACGTCAACGCCCCGGAAATCCGCCGCTGGCTCGGCCAAACCGTCGGCAAGGAGGCCGAAGACCTCTCCCGGCATGACAAGTGGCTCTGCATGATGTATCCGAGACTCGTCCTGCTGAAACAATTCCTCTGCGAGGACGGGGTGATCTTTGTCCACATCGACGACAATGCGCTCCCGTTTCTGATTTTTTTGCTCGATGAGCTTTTCGGACGCAAGAATCAACTGTCCGTTTTTTGTTGGAGAACAGAGGGAAACTTCGATAATCAGGCGAAGGTCAAAATCTGCCACGAATATGTGGTCTCTTATTGCCTTGAGATTGACAGCTTTCCGCATCCTCCAGTTATCGATCCCGCGATTGATTCTTCGAGCAAGCTGTTCCGGGACCAAATTCGGAATACCATAGTAAAGAATGGCCCTAAAAACCCAGTTTCTCCAATCAGACTGCCAAAAGGGTTTCCTGCCAGTTTTGACAGCGGTACGCTGACAAGTGCAAAGGGAGCTTGGCCGGTATTCTCAGGCCCAGCGTTAATTGAGAATGGCAGGCTGACGAATGAGATTGAAATCAGCAGCGGTTGGAGTTCAAAAGCCCTTGTTGAAGAGTTTACTGCTGGTGGATGTAAACCAATCCTCGATGGGAAGGGGCAAACAACGTCGTTTGAATTAGTTCCATCGGGCACTGTAGAAATCGTCAAGGAGCGCAAAACCTCAAGTCATGTGGTTAGTGTTTTGCAGCAAAAGGGAAGCACACAAAACACTTCGGCAGCATTGGCGAAGATGGGGGTCAAATTTGACTATCCTAAGCCGGTGGAGCTTCTGTCTTACTTGGTTTCTATGGTCGGCAAGAAGGATGCAATCTTTTTGGATTCCTTCGCTGGCTCTGGCACTATGGGACACGCTGTTTTGAAGCACAATGCCGCCGACGGGGGAAATCGCCGATTTATTCTTGTGGAGTTACTTCCGGAAATTGCCAAAGACATCACAGCAAAGCGCATCCATCGTGTCGCTGGTGGTTACACGAATGCCAAGGGCGAGAAAGTGGAAGGCTTGGGCGGCGGTTTCCAATACTGCCGCTTGAGCAAAGAGCCGTTGTTCGATGCCACGGGCGCGGTGAGGGAAGATGTTAGATTCGCGCAGTTGGCGGAGTTCGTGTGGTTTGCGGAGACGGGCACGGGTTTCGGCAGGAAGGCGAACAGCCCCTTGTTGGGAGTGCATGAGGGCGTGGCAGTCTATCTGCTTTACAACGGCATCCTCAAGGACAAGTCCGCGAACGGCGGCAACGTGCTGACGGCGCCGGTGCTCGCGCTGATGCCGCCGCACGACGGACCCAAGGTGATCTATGCCGCCGCCAGTCGGCTTGGCACGCCGCGCCTCCAGCGCGAGCGGATCGTTTTCAAGCAAACCCCTTACGCCCTTGATCTTTGAGCATCCGCATGATGAATGACTTTTCTGTGAGCAGATCGCGCCCGAGCGCGGCGAAGATCCCTTGCGCGGGACGCGCAAGGGGGCACGCGGGACGCGTGCGCCCCCCAAGAGAAAGATTCTGACGCCATGGAACCGCTGACACCCAAACTCTATCAGGAGTCCGTGCTCGGGAGTGTGGACGCCTATTTCAATGCCTGCCACGAAACCGGCGATCCGGACACGGCGTTCTATCGGACGACGAAGGAGTTGTGGGGTAACGGTCTGCAATACCGACCGATCGCCGGGTTTCCGGCTGACATGCCGTATTTCTGCCTGCGGGTGCCGACCGGCGGTGGCAAGACGCGCCTCGCCGCCCGCGCGGTGGAATTGGTCAACTCGAAGCTGCTGCGCACCGAGCACAGCGTGATTCTCTGGCTGGTGCCATCGAACGCGATCCGCGAGCAGACCTACAAGGCGCTCAGGAACCGCGAACATCCCTATCACCACGACCTCCGGCTGGCGGGGCCGATCACCGTGATCGATCTGGCCGAGGCGCGGTCGCTCACGCGGGCGACGCTGGACACCTCCACCGTGGTGATCGTGGCGACGGTACAGGCCTTTCGCCGCGAGGACACGGAGGGGCTTAAAGTTTACGAAAGCAGCGGTGCGCTACAGCACCACTTCGACGGGCTCGATGAAGCGCAGCGGGCGAACCTGCTCACCGAGAACGGAGGCGACCGTCTGGCGGTGGTGCCGTTTTCCTTTGCCAATGTGCTGCGCCTGCGGCGGCCCTTCATCATCGTGGATGAGGCGCACAACAGCCGGACGCCGCTGTCGTTCGACACGCTGGCGCGGTTCCGCCCGAGCGGCATCCTCGAACTCACGGCCACGCCGGACACCACCAACACGCCCAGCAACGTGCTGCATAGCGTGTCCGCCGCGGAACTCAAGGCCGAGGACATGATCAAGCTGCCGATCCAACTGGAGACCATCCCGGATTGGCAGAAGTGCCTCGCCACGGCCATCGACTGCCGCGAGCAATTGCATGAGGCGGCACGGCGAGAACACAATGCCGGCGCGAAATACCTGCGCCCGCTGGTACTGATCCAGGCACAGGCGCGGCGGGCTGGAGTGGAGACGCTCGATGTGACGGCGGTGAAGAAGGAACTCATCGACAACCATAACATCCCGGAAGAGGAAATCGTCATTGCCACCGGGGAGGAGCGGGGCTTGGAGCAGTTAGAGAAGGATTACGAGGGCGGCATTCTATCGCCCAAGTGCCCGGTGAGATTCGTGCTCACCCAGCAGGCGCTGGCGGAAGGCTGGGACTGCGCCAGCGCCTACATTCTCGTGAGCATGGCGGGCGTGAAGAGCTCGACGGCAGTGGAGCAGTTGTTAGGACGGATCCTGCGCCAACCGCAGGCGGCGAAACGGACGACGGCGGCCTTGAACCGCTGTTATTCATATGTGGTGTCGGATGATTTCAGCAGCACCGCGAACGCGTTGCGGGACCGCTTGGTGGAAGGCGCGGGATTCGAGACTCGGGAAGCCGCCTCATTCGTCACGGCGGGACGGACGGAGCAGGGGAAACTGGACATCGGCTCGGGCCGCATCACCATCACGCCGGTGGATGTGAGCTTGCCGGAAAAGCCGGACCTCAAGGAATTGCCGAAAGCCACCAAGGCGAAAGTCACCTGGGACGCGAAGAAGAACGTGCTGACGATTTCCAGTCCGCTCACCGCTGAGGAAACCGAGACGCTCAAGAGCAGCGTGATTTGGGAAGCGTCGAAGGAACTGATCGAGCAGGCAGGCGTGGCCAGTCGGACGAAGGCGGTGACGGTTTTCCAGTCCCCCTCGGAGCGCGGCCTCGATTTCCGCGTGCCGCAACTGGCGGTGATGGTACACGGCGAGCTGGTGCTGTTCGACGATCCCGAGGTGCTGGATTATCCGTGGGACCTGCCGAGCACGCACGCGGCACCGGATGACGATTTGCTGAGGCAACTGCATCTGGCAAATACGGTGCGGGACGGGGGCTTGATCGACATCGCTGAGGGCAAGGTGCAGGTCGGCTTCATGGCGGAATTGCAGCGCGACCTGGGCCTGGCCTATCGTCCGGAACATTGGACGGAAGCGCGACTCGCGGCGTGGATCTGCCGAAACCTGCCGGACCCCTACACGACGCATGCCAGCAAGAATGCCTTCGTTTCCGCGTGGCTGGGAAAACTGCTCGAGCAGGATGGCCACAATCTGGGTCGCGCGAACCGGCAGAAGTTTCTCATTCGGCAATTGATCGAAGCCCAGATCAAGGGCCTGCGCAAAACCGCGGTCCGGCAAGCCTATCAGAAAACACTGTTCGGAGACGGCCGCGCCGCGCACATCAAGGTGGACGGAAGTTACAGTTTCGAGTTCCACCCGGATACCTACGCGCCGGACCGGGATTACGACGGGCGATTCGGCGAGGCGGATTTCCAGCACCACTACTACCCGCGAATCGGCGACTTCGACTCGAAAGAGGAATACCTGTGCGCCTGCGAGTTGGAAAAATGGGCGGCGCGCGGGCGCATCGACTTCTGGGTGAGGAATCTCGTCAGGAAACCATGCAGTTCGTTCTTCCTCCAGACGGCGGAAGGGCGGTTCTATCCGGATTTCGTTTGTCGGCTGCCGGACAGGACGATTCTGGTGGTGGAATACAAGGGTGCCGACCGCTACGCCGCAGCCAAGATGGACCGCGACATGGGCGAACTGTGGGCGGAACTGAGCGATGGCAAATGCCGCTTCGTGATGGCGAGCGACAAGAAATGGGGAGAGATCGAGGAGAAGTTGAAATGAAGAATCCGTGTGATCGTTCGACCGGGTTCACGCCGAAGTCTGCATAATTCCGTGGCATCCACCGGTTCTCTTCAAATTCACCTTCGGAATTCGCGCATCACCCGCGGAAGCGTTTCCGCACCCGATAGAGCGAGCCGAGCATCCCCCAACAGTGAATGAGAGGATGGACCTTGCCGCCATGCATCTGGGTCCAATTCACCGGATGCTCCTGCCAGGCGGCGCCACTGTGATGGAGGGCGCAAAGCAGTTCGGAATCGAAGGCCAGGCCGTTTTCCCGCAGGGACGGGGCGATCCGGCGATAGTCGGCCGCCCGCAGCACCTTGGCGCCGCATTGCAGGTCCTCGCTGTGCAATCCTAACATCTGGTCCGCCACCGCAAGAAACACCCGGTGCATCACCCCCCGATAGAAACTCTCCTTGATGCGCGTCTCCGCCGTCCGCTTGCGGAGGCCCATCACCGAACAATCCGCCGCGATGGCCGCCTCTATCAGCGCGATGGTGTCCGCCGCCGGCACCGCCCCGTCCGCATCGACAAACGCCAGCCATTCGACCTGCGAATCCAACGCCCAGGCCTCCCGGATCACCGACCCTTTGCCGTAATGCGCCGCGGCGAGATGCAAGGTCACCGGTGGGAAAATGCGGGCGAATTCAGCCAGCAAGGCGGCCAGGCGTGCGCGGTCGCTCCGTTCCGATCCATCATCGGCGATGATCCAGCGAATCGGCAGGGCAGAGGCGGCAAGCACCCCCGCCAGTTCCGGCCCGAAGAGGGCCAGCCGCGAGGAGTCATTCCAAACGGGTGTGACTAACAGGATTGTGGCTGGCGATTGTGACATGATCAGGGGTGGCAAATATACATTGCAAAATTGTCGCGTCTTTCATCGTATCCCTGAGCCGCGTGACAAGGAAAATCGTCATCATCGCCTGTTGGGCCAGCGTGATCGCCGTCGGGGCGTTCCTGCGCTTTGACCAACTGTCGTCCCGCCCGTTCCATTGCGATGAGGCCACCGGGGCGGACATCGTCGCCCGCCGCATGGAAACCGGCAACAGCCAATTCGATCCGCAGCATTTCCACGGCCCCTTGCAAAGCAGCCTGGCCATCCCGCTGTGCCGGGCTCGCGGCGAAACCCGCTGGCAGACCATGACCAAGGGCACCTTGCGGTTGCTGCCGGCGACGGCGGGCTGCCTGCTCGTGTTGCTCCCGTGGTTCTGGCGGCGGCGCTGGGGGGACGCCCCGATGCTGCTGGCGGCCGCCCTGCTGGCCACTTCGCCGCTGTTGGTTTACTACAGTCGGATGTTCATTCACGAGTCATTGTTAGGATTGTTCGGGGTGCTCGCCGTGATGGCTGTCCTAACCAAACAGAAATGGGGGATTCCGGGCGTGTTCGTCGGCCTGATGTTCGCGACCAAGGAGAGTTTCGTCATCAGCCTCATTGCCTGGCTGGCGGCCGGCGGGCTCGTCGCCCTTGAGCGGCGCGACTGGCTGACCCGCGCGGCGCTGCTTGCCGGCTGGCGGGCCTATCGGATACCGGTGCTGCTGTCACTGCTCAGCGCGGCCCTCACCGCCGGCTATTTTTACAGCGACGGCCTGCGCAACCCCGCGGGAGTGGCCGACGCGCTGCGCACGTTCTTTGTGTATAAGACCGGTGCCGGCCATGAGAAGCCGTTCTTCTACTATCTGGAATTTCTCACCGTTCCGAAAAAATCCGGCGGCATCTGGTGGTTTGGCACGCCGGTGGCGGTGCTGGCGCTGCTGGCGTTTGCCGCCACCTTCAGGCGGGACGCGATGGAGGAGACAGCGAGGCTCACCATTCGCTTCATTGCCTATGCGGCGGCGGGCCACTTCATCATATACGGCCTCATCGCCTACAAGACCCCCTGGCTCGTGGTGTTGCCATGGGCGCATGTGTGTTTGCTGGCGGGTTTCAGTGTGGCGGGCATGACCGCCAATAGCGTGTGCCCGGCACGTCAGTCGATGTCAGATGGATCGGGGCGGGATGCCCGGACCACCGGTGGCGCGGGCATTCTGCCCAATACTGTTGACTTAGGCGATGCAGAAACGAGACAGGAAGAGGCGGCGGGCAGGATGCCCGCGCCACGTGGCCCGGGCATCCTGCCCGGAGCCTCTTTTCAAACAACCCAAAGTGCTA
>Ga0073936_10002022_pt1 | contig 30660 bp, 27 predicted proteins | sample AliMusrvi5mmetaG_FD_87041 | JGI IMG/M metagenome (GOLD analysis project Ga0073936, IMG submission 87041) | Freshwater lake bacterial and archeal communities from Alinen Mustajarvi, Finland, to study Microbial Dark Matter (Phase II) - Alinen... | ecosystem: Environmental > Aquatic > Freshwater >...
ACTCAACAGCGAAATCGCCAGCCTCAACAAGAAGTCCCAGGAGATCGAGATTTGGAAGATCGCCCTCGTCGGCGACGACCAGGCAGCGAAACTCCCGGAAAAGAACTCCATGGAGCTGGTTAAGAATTACGTCAAGCAGAACTATCAGACCCAGTAGTCCCTTCGCCGGGATGTAAACTGATGATCAAGCTCGTCCTGACATACAGCCTGGCTCAAAGCCTCCTCGACAAGAGGTTCATGACCTCCGGCGTGGCCAAGTCCCTGGCACTGGCCGCTTTCACATGGTGGCTTTGCGGCTTCAGCATGTGGCTGTGGAACCGCCGCTTCCAACTCCGCCTGCTGCACCACGCCCTTTGCGCCTGTGCCGCCGCGGTGACACTCATTTCGGTTTTCCTCTTCCAGTGCCTGGGCGAGGTGAAGCGGAATGCGATGTTGGATTTAAAGCTTTGGCAAGCCAAGTACTTGGCAGACGGCTCGTTTAACTGGCTTACGTTCGTGCAGGTTTCCGAAAGCTTGCAGCAGCTCTACCGGCAGAATGGCTGGGAATGGAACGTCCAGGTGTACCTGGACCCTCCACGCGACCTGCCCGACGACTCGACCAAGTACCGGGTTCCGCTGGATAAACCGGAGGCACGCGAATTGAGCGTCCAGTTGTATTGCGAACGCACCGTCCAATACCTGAAGGTTGAGCAGCCTGTTTTGGCCGCAATCCTTTGGCCTGACCGCCAGATTCCAACGGAAGCGCTACGGAAGGATCTGGCGGAATTCCAGCGGGATCATCCTGGGGGCACTTACGACTACGCCAGCGGATCCCTGCGCATTGCGGGCAGTATCTGCTTGAGAAGATTGGAAGGAGAGGTGAGCCGGCAAATCCTTGTCCTCCGCATAACTCTGGTGGGTTTCTTCCTCGTCGCGCAAATCGTTGCGTTCGGATTTGCTGGCCACTCTGCTTATTCTGATCTTAGATTACGATTTTAACATTATGAAGAATCACATTATCATTGGTCTAGGGGGAACCGGTGGCAACACTATTCTCGCTTTCCGGAAAACTGTCTGGGTGGAGCACCGCAACCTGGAGCCTCGGCACTGGGACGACCAAAAGAAGGAACTGGGCCCTCCGGCAGTTAACATCGGCTACCTCTATGTGGACTCTAACGATCAAGAACTCAATCAATCTGACGGACGCTGGCAATGGCTAGGCCAGTCCCTCGCGCTCGGCCAGGATGAGCGGCTCCTCGTTGGCGACGCCAACATGGGAACGGCTGTGGATAACTTCAGGCAGCGAGCGGGATCCTGGATCGGCGATCCCGAAATCCTGAGGCCCATGATCCAGACCTCGCGCAGCCTTGAGGGAGCGAATCAAATCCGGCGCTTCGGGCGGTATCTCTTCGCGCAGAGTGCGCACGCTTTCCAGGACCAAATTGCTAGACTTGTGGAGCGTTTGCAGACCCGCAGCGGAGAGGGGACAGTGACATTCCACGTTTGTTGCACCTTGGCCTGTGGGACAGGTAGCGGTAGCGTCATCGATGTGGTCAGCCAGATTCGCAAAACATACAAGGATCAAAAACTCCACCCAATTTTTCTTTATTGCCTCGTTAACGATAACCCCAAGCAGCCGGCGGACGTTGGATATTTTTACCCTAATCAGTACGCAGCCCTGACGGAACTGAACGCTCTGCGGCAGGAAAAGTGGGTTCCCTACGACATCCTTGCCGGTAAGGAGGAAGGACTCGATGGAGTATCAGACCAGTTTCAGTGCTGCTTCCTGATCTCGCCAGACAATGATAACCCTACTACCCCAGGTCATGTCGAAAAGAAGGATCAGGAGGAGATGATCGCTGCCTACATCTACCAAAAAGTTGTGGGTCTAAAGGACAACGTGCCGAAATGCTTAATGGATGCAGAGAGCTTCCAGGATATTAAAGCCCGACAACTTGACGAGAGCCGGTGCTGGCGTTTCGCCTCCATCGGCATTAAACGCTTTCGCATTCCGGAGGAAGAGATTCGCGAGAAACTTTCTTATACATTTGCCCTCCAAGCAGTTCTACAGAGCCAGTTTGACAATTGGCCGACAAACACCCTGCACGGCTATATCAAGGGTGTGGTCAATCGCAACCTGCCCGAGCTAGTTGCCGATGCAGCAAACAACGAGAGATGGTGCCTGACCGAGAACCACCTCAAAATGTCAACAGACTTTGTCCTCAAGGATGGTAAATCGTGGCCCAGCATTCCTAACCAGTGGAAGGTAACTCTGGAGGCCAAGAAGGAGTCTCTCCTCAAGTTCCAGAACGCTAACTCGCAAGATCGCGTAACTTGGTTTAACGAGATGCTCACGTTTGCCCAATCTTTCTTGGACAAGAACTTCCGAGACCGCGGGGTAAAAGATTTTTACCGAGACAGGCGCGAGGCGATCCCGGATTACGCTCAAGAGATCAGACGCAGAATCGAGACCGATCTCTTTGACCGGTGGAAAGTTGGTACGGACTCGGTTGCTGATGCTGAGCGCATTCTTGAGGCGCTCATTAAGTATCTCGGAGGTCTGGGGGCAAAGTTTGACCAACAAACGGTCGAGTTCAGGAAGAAGGAGAAGATGGCCATCGACCGGATGCGGGAGGCCGAAACCAAGTGGCATGCCGTTGGCTGGATCACGAAGTTGCTTACAACCAAGCAGTCCGATCTTTTAGGCTCCTACACCGGTAGTCTGGTAGATAAGCACGTCGCCCTCACCGAAGTGGAAGCCTGCGCCTTTGCGAAAGAACTGGTTCAGCAGGTGCTCAACCTGTTGGTTGATACGCGCAGCAGCCTCAGGAAGGTTACGGCAATACTGACTATAGTCGCCGAGGACTATGAAAAGAAGATTAATGAACGGATACGCGGCGATGAAAACTCCAATTACACGGCTAAGGAAGTCTGGCTGGCGGACCCAAATCAAATAGATCAGACCATTCAGGCGCTACAGAGAAATTCTAACGTCCAGAAAGGCCAGTGCGCGAAGGCGAGGGCAGCAATCGCATCCTTTCTGGGTGCCGCTGCGGAGGAGCAAACATTCAGCTCATTGGCGAAGAAGATGAGCGCCAATTTGCTGAGCCGCATCGTTTTCAGCGCTTGCGATGAAGCTGCGGAGATGGAGCACACTGCCCTATTCAAAGGGCCGAGCGACCTCAAGCGAATCTTGGGCCGCAATATTGTCGAGAAGCTTAAAGAAGACCATGGCGACGACATTACGCCGGAGTTGAACAATAACATCAAATCCCTTGTGGGAAGTGCTGCGGCCTACATGAAGATAAACAAGGAACAAGAGCAACCGAAGGGCACGGACATGCCACGAATGCCAAAAAAGCAGCTTGTGGTTTTCATTCCAGAAGCGAACGACCCCGATGGATTTCGCGGAAAACTCAAAAGGGCCTTTACGGCGGCGGTATCCGCCGGCGATGTCAAAGTGGACGTGGTGGACACCAGCCACAGCAAAAATGAGATTCTGCTCATCAGTATCACCTTTTGGTACGAACTCCGCTTCATAGCCCCCTTGATTGAACTGCGCAAGAAATACGAAGAATTTGTGAGGACCGATGAGCTGAAAAACGTGCATCTGATCCATCTCGAGAACCACCGGGCTCCTATTAAGGGGTTGCCTCGCGGGCGAGGCATAAACGAGTTGCCGTCCCTTTATGCGCCAGAGTATGGTACCGATGAGTTCCAAACCTACCTCTTGCTTGGGTGCGCCATTGGCTATGTGCGTCCGGAGGAGGATGCGGCGGGAATTCAGGCATTGCATTACGCAAGGCGAGACAGCGACGGGATGGCATTGTCGAAGCAGATCAACTTACGTTCCTTGGATTTAATCAAAGCGGCCCAGCAGATGACTAACGATGAGTTTAGCACGGTGAAGGCTGACCTTGACCAAGAACTGCGGAAATCGTACCAGCACGTGGACAAGAAGAAGTCGATGCACGAGACGCTTGACGGCATGAGAAAGGCGAAATTCAAAGAACGCGGCCAAAAGAATACCGACCCTGTTTTCCAGGCCTTCAGTATAAGGGTCGAGGACGCTAAGACCATCGTTGACCAAGCCTAACATGAGCCAACCAAAGCAATACCGTTGCACGAATGAGGAGGGGAAATGCCCCAACTATACTGATCCCACAAAGATTGTGACGGTTGGCGGCGCTGAGAAGTTCGTCTGTCCCTGCGGCCTTGCAAACTGTGAGAAGGATTACCTTAAACCTGTATCGCCACCCGAGCCGCCCTGGAAGAGGGTTGTCAAGATATTGGCTATTGCTGCGGTGCCAGTGCTTGCGATCGGCCTGATTTGGTGGTACGTGCGGACCCACCAACCGCCGCCCCCGCCGCCAGCCAAAACGAGCGTGGTAGTTGTCGTGGATGGGCAAATCCTGAACCCTGTCATGGTCCGCACCCCTGGCTGGTTGGGTGACTGGGCGGCTGGGCTCTCGAATTCCAACAACGTGCTCTCCTTTGGTCTCTGGGGTTGCCGGCCGGTTGAGGCTAATGGAGACATCCGGATCCCACTGAGAAACTACTCGCCCGCCCTGATGCCGGTTGAAGAGTTCAAGAAGCTGCGAATCCCCAGTGCGCCAAAGCCGGACCAGTGGCCAGAAGCACTCCGAAAGGGAAACCCCAGCTACGATCTATTCAGCCATCTGAAGGCGGTTCTCCACGAAACCCGTTGGGACTCCCCGACAAACCGCTTTCTGGTCGTCATTACTGAGACTTCCGCCTTTCCAAAATCCTCTGATAACAACTCCGCGAGAATTGATGAGCAAGAGATTAAGAAGCTCGCAGATGAGGCGCATGTGAGGGTTTTCGCAATTCACGTGATCGTGCCAAGTGATCTCATGGCGGACGACCAGCGAATGGCCGAGCAACAGCTTCGCGCCCTGTGTGGTAATGGGGGCCGAGATTCTTACTATGCAGTGCGGAAGTCCGCTACGCAGAGCGGTAGTGCCGAAGGCGAGTTTGAGATGGTAACAGCTTATGTTGACGGCCTAAAGGCAGCGTTTGGCCAAATATTGGAGAAGGTTGTGGAATCACGCCGCAGCAACTGACCGTAACGTTTTGCATAGCCCCGGATGAGAGACCGCCCCCGGCACGGGCGAGATCACCCAGCCATCCGCCGCCGGCTTGAGCCGGAGTTATTCGTTGTCGAAGAATCTGGCATCGGCATGCATACGGGACCAATGGGCCCACCCAGTCGTAGCTTCCAATTGCGGCGTGGAGACCCTCTGGTCATTAGCGTAAAGTCCAAGCGGATTCATCATGCGTGGGCTTGTTCGGAGGTGGAGCGTAATGCATCCAACACCACCTTGACCAACTCCTCGCGCTTGTACCCCTTCGGAAGAAATGCAAACACGCCAAGGCGTTCGCACCGGAGCCAATAATCCTCCACGGCCAGGCCAGAGCTGATAATCACAGGAATTCCCGGGTACTTCCTTCTGAACTCTTCCAGGAAACCAAACCCATTACCTTTCGGGCGGCCCACGTCGCTGATGACCGCGGAAATCTCGTAACGCCTCGCCTTCCTCAGACCTTCGGTATTGGTCGCCGCCCGGTAGGTCCGGACGCGGGCGAACCGCCTCAAAATCAGCGAGTTCATTTCACGCAAATCACGGTCATCATCCACGATGAGAACTGCCGGTTTGCGTGGTTTTCCGTGTTGTCGTTTCCGGGATGCAACGCCACGCGTTGCCGCGGGTTTCCGCCCTGATTGTATCTTCATTCGTCTATTGCCGGGATATGCGCCCCTTTGAACTGCCGTTGGAGTTGTAGATTTCCGTTGAATTCTTGGAGGATGAAGCGCGGCCGGCAGACCTGCCGCTGGCATCAAAGAAGGTGGCGACGCCGCCCGAAGTCGCGGCACGACTGGCAGACCTCCCGTTGGAATCGTAGAAGGTGGTGGTGTTGCCGTTTTTCTGGGCGCGTCCCTCAGACCGTCCGGAGGCATCGTAGAAATACACGGTCTTGCCGGATTCCTGAGAGCGTCCGGACGAAGCGCCGTTGGCCTGGTAGAACCTCGTCGTGTCGCCGGAAGCCTGCGACCGGCCAGCAGGAGAGCCATTGGCATTGTAGAAACGGGACGGGGATGTGCCGGCATTGACCGCCGTGCTGATGCGCTTGGCGTCAATGGAAGAGAGCGCGCGATTTGTGTCGGCGGCGGAGGCGTGGAGCAGCAGCGCCGCCAACACCGCCGCGCTAAGAATCGTCTTCATGGTAATCAGGCCTTGCGCAGGCGCCGAGGCATTCAGCCGAATCCATGGATCGGCTAATACTTGCCTTTCCGCCTGAAATCGGTGGAGTGACCACACGGTGGGCAAGTGGAACCGCCCGGCGAAGTGCCAAAAGGCAGCAGCGCTGGATTGGCCCAGGATTGCCGGTCCCATGTTTTGCTCGTGCCGTTCGTAGCGAGATTTCCAGGATTTACAATTCTCTAGTTTCACACGATCAATGGTCTCGCTGCGTCCGGGCTGAGTCACTGCCGCCTTAAAATGTTGCTCGGCACGTTTATCACTGGTTTTCGTGTGTTTGATGAAGGGTGTGCTCCCGCTCGATGCGGATTGTGATGTAATCAACCACTGCTCCGGTACGGTCTTTCCCCGCAGAACAATGAAGCAAGATCGGCTTCTGCGCCGCCTTGAAATCGCAATAGATACCTGCCAGCAGCTCGTCAGGGACCGCCGGCATCAAATGGTCTGCGATTGGTCTGTGGACGACCTTAAATCCGGCGCGGTTGTATTGTCCGAGCAGCCCACCGGGCACGGTGGCATAATAGGCCAAATGCTCTTGGTTCAGCAGGCAGAGGACGGTCTTGACTCCCAGACCGTACAACCGTGCGCACCACTTTTCGAGCTCAACTTCTTTGACGTTTTTTGCAGGGTAGCCGGGACGGGTAGAGGTGTACAGATCACCTCTGCACCAGGTTCGCAGTTGATGAGACTCTACTGACGAATCCTTGATCCTGACGAAATCTGCGTAGCCGCCCTGCAATTCCGATGAGGTAAGGTCGAAAGTGAGCGAGGGCCACTGCGGTCCGATTCTTCGAAGGAATTCAACCGGTGGCCCCCACTTGCTTTCAAACGCATAGGTTAAACTCCCCTCCTCATCGCAGCGCAGTTCGGCACCCGCTGCACCGTACTGACATCCCCAGTTTTCTTCCTCCCAGCATCGCTTGGCTTCCCTATCTCCCGCCATCAATACCTCTGTCGGCACAGGCAGGAAGCTGTGGAAGCTGAGGACATGCCGCTGCTGCTCCGCATCATTTGGGTAAACATCAACCGCCTTTTCTTTGAATCTTGCTATGTCTTCCTTGGGGCCAGTCGCAACCAGCTTGTTGTCACAGCAGTTCGCCATAGCATTTTTCCTTTTGTCTTAAGAGGCATTCTCGCCTCAGTAGCGTTGACATACACGTCGCATTGCTGGCTTTCCGGCGCCGATTGCCACTTCATTTCCACGATACAGTTCAAGGGTGTCCGGCGGCTTTGGGTTGCGTAGAGCTGATGGCATGGCAAAATCAATTCGGTATTAGGGTTGGGTTCGTCATGTCCATATCAACCGCCGGCGAACTCAGGTAAAAGCCCACCCGACACAGTCCGTCGAAAACAACCGAAGCAGAGCACATTTCTTTCAAAATGCGTCTAACAACCAACATTTCGGCCGGCATCTCGGCCACCACGTGTTGTTCGGACGCCATGAAAAGCTTACAGCGAGACAGGTGGCCGACGGTTTTGCATAAGCGATCAAACTCCCCGTCCGAGAAATGCGGTGAGCGGGCTCTTCCCAGCGGAATCCCCGCATGTGAAAACACCAGGGGCAAGGCCATGACCACCGCAGAATATCCGAAGGGGACCAGCAGGGTCGGCACGCCCCTTTCATAAGTGATCCGTTGGATCAGGCCCGCGACTAACTGCAAGCGGGCCGCGACTGCCGGCCGGCACAATCGATTCAACTGCCGCCGGTACCTGCTGTGTCGCTCAATGTTGCCCAGGATCAGACCAGGCTTCGCTAAAGCCTCTTGGATGCCGGGCAGGTGCGCCAATTGCTCCAGCGGCAGGCCGGTGGCACGCTCGGCATTGGCCGCCTCCAAAAAGGCGATAGCGTGGGGCAGGACCGCTTTGATGGAGCGTCCACCCTTCCATAGCCACGATTTACGATTCTCCAGTCTCACGCGTTTAGTTCTTTAGCCGGGTCAGGCCTGAACCCCGCCGCAACCGAATTATGCCTTTTACCGCCCGATTTGATCATACTGCATCAAGAATTGCAGCTTGCCCGAGCTTGTCACACCGCAAACCCCAGTTTCTTGCATTGGAAATCCTCCAAATCCACCGGCACTCCAGCGTAAACTTCGGCGATGCTGTAATCCTCCTGCTCACGGAGGGGCAACCCCTTGGCGGCGGCCAGCGCCTGCGCCCGCGCCCGACTCATGCGGGAGAAGTTCCGGTATGCCACCAGGCGACCTGCCCGCGTAACGGCTGGATCAAGCTTCTCGACAGGGCAGTTGATGGTTGCCACCACTTGCAACTGCAAGAATTCGCCCATCAGCCCGTCGCTGACATTCAGGAATTCCTCAAGCCGCGAACGATTGGATTCGTCGCGCTGCTCCATCAGCGACTCCGCGTCTTCAATAATCACGACATTGCGCCGCCTGTCAGCCCGGCTGTTTTGACGCGACCAGAAATCTACGGTTTCAGGGCTGCCCAAGGCTTGCGAGAGCGACGCCGGGAGGTAGAAGAAACAGTGGGTCCCGTTAAGGCGTGAGATAAGATGCCGAATGAAGGTGGTCTTGCCAGTGCCGGGGTCTCCGCGCAGTAGAGTCACCCCCGAACGATGCTGGCGCAGTGTGGCGATCAACCCATCCTCCCACCCGGGAAAGTCTTGCCCGCAATGCAGCGCCAAATCATCCCGCTCGATCAGGAATGGCCGCACCACCTTCACCGGCTCGCAGTGCAGATCCCCGTGGCGAACGTTCAGGATAAAAAAATGGCGCGCGTCCTTGTCTTCGGGCGGAAGGCAGAACTTCTGCGCCAGCTTCGAGGCTTCGTGCCGAGCCCGGCCCACACTATCCGCAAACACCGCGAGTTCAGAACAGTCGCACTTAGCCCACAAGCCTTGGTCAAGCTTCCATAGCACCGCCAGCACCTTGAGTTCGGCCTCCGCTCCCCCGACCGGCCGCCCCATGGTGCGCGAGCAAACCAGTTTCCCTGGCATCTCTCGAATCATTCGCTCCATATCGAACCGTCCGTTAATGCCATGTTCATGAAAGCCTTTGTTGCCAAAGTCTCGATGAAGCGGTGCGTCGAACACGTCCACTCCAGGCGTGCGCAAGGTTTCGCAGATCTGTGACAATGAAAATTCCGGGCCTTCGTCATTCAACATCAGCCCACTATGGCACATGGCTTCATTTCTCCGTCGTATAGATGCGAAATGCCTTTGTAATCGCTCCGCAGTTGTTGCGGCCAATAATGCGAGCGCTAACGAAACAACATCATGAAAGCCCGTCAGAGGCTTGGGCAACCGTTTCTCAGGCCGGTGTCAGTTCTCACTTTTTACACTTTCCAGCAGCGAACCGATGGCGAAGCTGCAGGGCCAAAGGTGGGACCACCGAAAGCCTGGAACTGGGAATGAGGAATGGGAGGGGAAGGAAAGGCTAAAAGGCGGAATCGGAGGGGAAGGCGATGAGGGCCACGGTTTGGGAGAATTCTCGAAGGGCGTACGGGGGTTTGGTGGAATTACTTTCAGGGTTCAGGGCTTTTTCGGCGGCAACCCAGGGTAGAGCCGTCACGGGGCGGAAGTGCGACGGTTCAAGCCTGGGCTGGATTATTAAATTCTTTCAGGATTGGGGCCGAATCTTCGCCACGTGGTGCATGATGCGTGAAACGTGATGCATGAAGAGATAAGCGCGGCGGAGACAGGCCAGGTCGTGCAGACGTTGATGCAGGGCGAGCGCCCAGCTCAGAGCGTTGGCGGACTCGGCAAGCCGGAGGCTTACCCTACCACATACTGGTGGCGGGACCCATCCGCCATTTGCCATTTGCGGCCACGGTTCCGCCGGCCTGCGTCCCTCGTGACACCGCGAAAAACTCGTAAGACTTCGCCTGTTGACGGCGTTCGCCAGGGTTGGGAGAGTGGGGCCGCAATGAATAAGAGCGAAAAGTGATTCTCCTTCACCCGCGCAGCACCATGTACAAGCGGCCACGCCAAAGCCAAGTCTCTATCAGACGCAACGATCATTCGGGCGCAAAAAGCAGCGCTGTGCTCGAGTCCTTAAAGGAACCTGGTCGAGAATTGGCACCTCAGCATTGCTTGCGGGCGATTCTTTACAGGATCAAGCTGAGTTCTCGCGTATGAAATGCACAGTGGACAAATTGGAGCCCGGCATGGTTGTGGCTCGCGATGTGGTCAACGTGAACGGTGCCGTGCTGCTGACCGCGAGCACCGAGCTCTCCGTGCAGCATTTGCGCACACTCAAGATGTGGGGAATTCACTTCATCGAAGTTGCCGGGGAGGTGGGAACCGAAACGGAGAACCAAACAGCGTCTAAGTTCTCTCCCGACCAGCAGCACGCCGCGGTGGCCAGAGTGGATCAGCGCTTCCGTTTCGTAATCTCGAAGAGTCCTGCAGTGATGCTCATCCGGGATCTCGCCATCAAGCGGGTTGCCAGCCAATTGGCCAGCCAACCTGCGCCTGCTCCGGACGTCACGCCATGAGCGTTGACGTCCGCACCTTCATTCAACGTGCCGGCAAACTGCCGACGCCACCGGCGATTTATTACGAGCTGGTTCAAGCCATTGAGAATCCAGATACCAGTAATGAGGAGATCGTGGCCATCATCCGGCAGGATCCGAGTCTAGCCTCCAGATTGTTGAAATTGGCGAACAGTGTTTTTTACGGGGTTCCCGCGAAGATCGGGGTGTTGGAAGAAGCGGTCCAAATTATCGGGTTGCGGCAGATCCAGGACTTGGTGTTGGCGACCTCGATAATCAAGGCCTTCAATATCCTGCCCGAGAGCCTAATCGACGTTCCTTCGTTCTGGAAGCACAGCATAGCCTGCGGCATCGCCAGCTCCCTGGTCGCCGAGCTGCGCCATGATCCCCTTCCCGAGCGTCTTTTTGCAGGCGGGCTACTTCACGACAGCGGGCGGCTCATTTTGATCCTGAATGCAGCGGAGGAGAGCCAGGCCATTTTACGCCGATGCGAGACGGAGGGACTGCTGGCGGTCCGCGCGGAACGGGAAGCAATGGGATGGGACCACGCCATGCTGGGAGCCGAGTTCCTGGCTTCCTGGAAGTTGCCCCATTCGCTGGTCGAGATGGTGCGGTGCCACCACGATCCTTCGAAGGCTCTGCTCGTTCCTCAAGACGCCTTCACAGTTCATTATGCTGATTTCATCGTGAGCGCGCTCGAGTTTGGCAACAGTGGCGAATTCTACATCTCGCCGCTGGTCGTGCCCGGGAACTGTGACAAATGTCTCCTGGCGGAGGAGCAGATCGAGACGTTGGTAGATGAGTTGGAAGCCAAGACCGAGGCTGCCTTTGATATACTGACAGAAACAAATAGCTGAAGCGCCTTCAGCTACGGTGATATCCGGAAGCCGGGCCAGCTTTCATGAAAAGCTGGTCGCGAGCCTGGTGGGATTGGGGCGCTACCATGACAGTTTTCTCGCCGCCCGGTCAGGAACCCTCAAAGGCAATTATGCCAAGATCAAGCGAGGTCGAAACGGTCAAGGTCCATGACTTTGTTCCACACCGCGACGAAGTCGTGCACGAACTTCTCCTGCGCGTCCTCACAGCCATAGACTTCCGCCAGGGCCCGGAGCTGGGAGTTCGAACCAAAGACTAGATCCACGCGGGTGGCAGTCCACTTGAGCGCGCCCGTTGCGCGATCGCGACCCTCGAATAAGTCACCGTCTTGCGCGATTGCCTTCCACGTCGTTCCCATGTCCAGCAGGTTCACGAAGAAGTCATTCGTGAGCGCCTCTCGCCGGTTGGTGAAGACGCCGTGCTGGGTCCCTCCGAAGTTGGTCTTCAAGACGCGCATGCCGCCCAGGAGCACCGTCATCTCGGGTGCCGTCAGGGTCAGCAGTTGCGCCTTGTCAACCAGCAACTCCTCGGCCGATACGGCATAACGGGCCTTCTGGTAGTTGCGGAAGCCGTCCGCGATCGGCTCAAGCACGGCGAAGGAAGCCGCATCGGTTTGCTCCGCCGAGGCGTCCATGCGTCCCGGCGTGAAGGGAACCGTGACCTTGTGACCGGCATTCTTCGCTGCTTGCTCCACGCCCGCGCAACCGGCTAGAACGATCAGGTCAGCCAGCGATACCTTCTTGCCACCGGACTGCGCGCTGTTGAACGCGCTTTGGATGCCCTCCAGGGTCTTGAGCACCTTCGCCAACTGAGCGGGCTGGTTGACTTCCCAATCCTTCTGCGGTGCCAGTCGAATGCGGGCACCGTTGGCACCGCCGCGCTTGTCGGAGCCGCGGAAGGTGGACGCCGACGCCCAGGCGGTCGAAACCAGTTCCGAGACCGAAAGCCCTGAAGCCAGGATCTTCCCCTTGAGGGCTGCAATGTCCTTTTCCTCAATCAGTTTGTGGTTCACCACGGGAGTGGGGTCTTGCCAGATGAGCTCCTCCGCCGGAACCTCCGGGCCGAGATAGCGCACGCGCGGGCCCATGTCGCGGTGCGTGAGCTTGAACCACGCCCGGGCGAATGCGTCGCCGAGCTGATCCGGATGCTCGTAGAAGCGCCGCGAAATCTTTTCGTAAACCGGGTCGAACCTCAGGGAGAGGTCGGTGGTTAACATCGTCGGCGAGTGACGCTTGGACGGGTCATGGGCATCCGGCACCGTACAGGCGCCTGCGCCACCCTTCGCGATCCACTGATGCGCGCCGGCCGGACTTTTCGTCAGTTCCCATTCGTAGCCGAACAGATTCTCGAAGAAGCTGTTGCTCCACTGGGTCGGCGTCGTGGACCACGTGACTTCCAGGCCGCTGGTGATGGTGTCTCCGCCTTTGCCTGTGCCATAGGTACTGCTCCAGCCAAGCCCCTGTCCCTCGATGCCGGCCGCTTCCGGATCGGGCCCCACATGGGACGCCGGGCCGGCACCATGGGTCTTGCCGAAGGTGTGGCCGCCGGCGATGAGCGCGACCGTTTCTTCGTCATTCATCGCCATGCGGGCGAACGTCTCGCGGATATCCCGGGCCGCCGCAATCGGGTCCGGCTTGCCGTTCGGGCCTTCCGGGTTGACGTAAATCAGCCCCATCTGCACGGCCGCAAGTGGATTCTCGAGGTCCCGGTCACCGGAGTAGCGTTGGTCAGCCAACCAGGTCTTCTCAGCGCCCCAATAGGTATCCAAATCCGGTTCCCAGACGTCCTCGCGGCCGCCGCCGAAGCCGAAGGTCTGGAAGCCCATTGACTCGAGGGCGACATTGCCAGCAAGGATGATCAGGTCGGCCCAGGAAAGCTTGCGGCCATACTTCTGCTTGATCGGCCACAGCAGCCGGCGCGCTTTGTCCAGGCTCACGTTATCCGGCCAACTGTTGAGCGGCGCGAAGCGCTGCTGGCCCCGGCCGCCGCCGCCGCGGCCGTCGCCGATGCGGTAAGTGCCGGCGCTGTGCCACGCCATGCGGATAAACAAAGGACCGTAGTGCCCGAAGTCCGCCGGCCACCACTCCTGCGACCTCGTCATCAGTTCACGCAGGTCCTGCTTCACCGCTTTTAAATCGAGACTCTTGAACTCCTTCGCGTAGTTGAAACCCTTCCCCATCGGATTTGACTTGCAGGAATGCTGGTGCAGAATATCGAGCCGCAACTGGTTAGGCCACCAGTCCAGGTTCGTCGTGCCACCGCCGGCTGTGTGTTTGTGAGCCCTGCCCGTTACCGGGCACTTGCTTTCTTCATTCATGATATTTGCTCTTTTCGTTGTGTGAAGTGCTGAATAGTGCTGCTGTACTACTATCCATCAGAATTTGCGCAGCCTGCGCAAATCCTCGGACCCTGATGGTTCGGGATGAGAATATCCGCCCGATGATCAAGATATGCAAGTAGGGCTCCTGAGGCTGACAGGCAGATAGGTGATGATGCTCTTATTCCGGTGGCGGTGATACCTGCGTCAACGAGGATGTTCGACGTTCGCCGACAAGCGCCGTCCCCCACACTCAGCATTTGCTCATCGTGCCGGGCAATGCTCCAACAAGAGGGCGCGGGTGGACCCCAAGCCATACTTGTTGGCGCGGCTCGACAGGGCGGCCACTTCCCGTAACACCGGCGCGGGGTCCACTCCAGCGGCTGCGGCGGTGCGACAAATCTCCTGCAGTGTCAACACTGCATCCCGACCATCCCGTCCTTGCGCCCGCCTGCTCGTCGGGCAGCAGTTCCCTGCCCGCCTTGGTGAACTGGAACGGTTTGTTGCGCCGGGCCAGCAGGCCGGCGCACTCGGCCACCACCCGAGCCAGGTGCAGCGGCCACACGTCCAACTCGTTGACCACCTTGCACACGGTCCGGATGGACTCGCGCGAGCCGGCTGAGAGGGTAAGGCGGTCAGACAGCCGGCCGACCAAGGCGCGGGTGAGATTACCCGTCGCGGTGGCGGGCGAGCCTTGCTCCGCGACCAGCCCGGCCATGAGCACCCGCGTATCGTGCACAAGAGCGGCATCGACCAGGTCGGACAGGGTGAGACTGGCGCTGAACCGCATCGGGCTGAGGGTGGATTCCCAGTCGGCCTGGAGCAGCCTGCGCGCAAAGGCGTCGAATGGGTGCGGGACGCCGAACTCTCGGGCGAGGTCGATCATGATGCAGTTGAGAGTGGCCTCCTTGCGTCCGTTGTGATCTGTGCTATTCTTCCATGACGTAGATTAGCTGCCGAAGCTTTCAAGACTTCGTAAATCTTCAGTTGAGTCTTTTCAGTGATGATTTGAAACCCGATATTCGGGAACGGTCCGGAAGGGCAGCCCGTCAGTTAGATAGCAATCGTCATGAATGATTTCGCTTCAACCAAAGCAGAACAGTGTCCTGCTCAGCCAGCCTGGAAGGACATCGTAGCCCGGTACCAGAAGTCCGAGGTGTGGCCTGGCGTCTGGCAGGTGGCCAACTCACTAATTCCTTACGCGGCGCTCTGGTGCCTGATGTACTTTGCCCTCCAGATATCCTGGTGGCTAATGCTGCCGCTCGCGGTGCTGGCGGCGGGATTCCTGGTCCGGCTGTTCATCATTTCGCATGACTGCGGCCATGGCTCGTTCTTCCCCTCCCGGAAAGCGAATGACATCCTGGGCTTCATCACCGGCGTGGTGACCTTCGTGCCCTACTATCATTGGCGCTGGGAACATGCCCTGCACCACGCCACTTCAGGAGATCTGGACCACCGAGGCACCGGAGACGTGTGGACCTTGACGGTGCAGGAATACGTTGAGGCGTCACGCTGGAAGCGCTTCGCCTATCGGCTGGCCCGGAACCCAGTGGTCCTGTTCGGTTTGGCTCCCCTCTTCTTGTTTGTCATCAAGATGCGATTTCCAGCCCCCAAGGCGCCGCGGCGCGAGAGGCACTCGGTGGCCTGGACGAATCTCGCGATTGTCGGCGTGGCTGCCGGTTTGAGCATGATCTTCGGCCTTAAGACGTACCTGCTGCTCCAGTTGCTCATAATGACGGTGTCCGGTACGGCTGGCGTATGGTTGTTCTACGTGCAGCACCAGTTCGAAGGAGTTTATTGGGAGCGCAGCACGGACTGGGATTACGCCACCGCGGCGTTGCAAGGCAGTTCCTTCTACAAATTGCCAAAGGTGCTCCAGTGGTTTTCGGGCAACATCGGCTTCCATCACATCCACCACCTGAGCCCGCGCATCCCCAATTACCACCTGGAAAAGTGTCACTTGGCGGAGCCGCTCTTCCAGACGGTCAAACCGGTTACCTTTTTTGCCAGCTTTAAATCACTCACGTTTCGTCTGTGGGACGAACAGCGCCAGAAGCTGGTTGGCTATAGGGCGCTAAGATCGCTGGGAAAGCAGCAGGGGCAAAGGGCGCTCTGACCCACGTCAATCCCGGGAACTGCCACGCAAGCTTCCCTCGAGCTCCAGGCGTAGCTCTTCCCTTTTGATCTCGCACGCCTCGCGCGGGACAAGAATGGGTTGGTTGAGGATCAACTCGCAGAGTGAAAAGGGAAGCGGGATCTGAAAGCCATCCCAGCTCTTAAGGCAAATTTTCCGGCGGGTATTGCAGGTCACCGGCACAATAGCCAGGCCCGTGACCTGTGCCAGGGCAATCACGCCCTTCTGCACCACGTAACGCGGACCTCTTGGACCATCGGGTGTCACGGCCAGGTCGTATCCGAGCTTTGCCCGGCTGCTCATTTCAAGCAATGCCTGCGGACCCCGCCGGCTGGTGGAACCGCGCACCTGCTCGACTCCGAACCTCCCCATGACCGCTGCAAGGAGGGCGCCATCCTTGCTCGCGCTCACCAGTGCAGCGAGCTTGCGGGGATGTCGTCGGCGCACCAGCATCGAGATGGCGAGCCGGTTATGCCACAAGCAGAAGATGACCGGCTGCCCGTGCTGGGCGCCAGCCAATCCCGAGCGGTCGTGCCATCTGCAGCGCAGCGACCCGGTCACGGATCGTTCGAACGCGAATACCAGCCAGGAAAGGAACTGCTGGAGAGAATTGGGCCGGTGGGGAACGACCAGGTCCCTGAACCGGGAGACCATTGGACCGGCGCTGGCAGAAGCATTCATAACGATTATTGGGGCTGAAGGACTAGGTTACCATATCTTTCCATGGCCAGCGAACTTTATTCCCCGCCCTTGTGGAACAGGCAAGTCAGTGTATGCTTATGGGGAGCCAAAAACTCCTATCATCGCTCCACTATATGCCATTTCGCGTTCTTGGGCTTAATGCCCAGATACTTAAAGCCGTCCAGGAAGCCGGTTACACGGAACCCACTCCCATACAAGCGGCGGCGATCCCGCCAATTCTCGCGGGTCACGACCTCATCGGCATCGCTCAGACCGGGACCGGGAAGACTGCTGCGTTCGTGTTGCCGATTCTCACGAAGCTGGCCGGGACAACCGGCGGCGGCAACCACCGGCGCCCCCGGGCCCTGGTGGTGGCCCCAACGCGTGAGCTGGCGGCACAGATCGAGGAGAATGTGCGGATCTACGCCAAGCATCTTCCCTTGCGCGCCGCCGTGGTCTTCGGGGGCGTGAATGAGCGGCCGCAGATAGAGGCGCTTCGCTCCGGGGTGGACCTGGTTGTCGCCACCCCCGGCCGACTTCTGGATTTGATGGGGCGGCGGCTGGCCGATTTTTCCGGGCTCGAGTTCCTCGTGCTCGATGAAGCGGAGCGGATGCTGGACATGGGCTTCCTGCCCGATATTCGGCGGATTGTGAAAGCGATGCCGCAGAAACGGCAGACGCTGCTCTTTTCGGCAACCTTGTCCCCGGAAATCGAAGGGGTCACGCGGGAGTTCCTGCGCGCGCCGAAAACGGTGCAAATTGGCCGCCGGGCAAACCCAGCGGAGACCGTCACCCAGTTGGTTTACGAAGTGCCGAGGCACCTCAAAACCGCCCTCTTGTTACATCTGCTGCGCGACCCGGGCCTCAATATGGTGCTGATCTTCTCTAGGATGAAGCATGGAGCGGATCGCCTGGCCCGCCAACTGGAGAATGCTGGAGTACTGACCGCGACGCTGCATTCAAACCGTTCGCAGAACCAGCGGTTGCGCGCTCTGAAAGACTTTAAGTCGGGTGCTGTGCGCGTGCTGGTGGCCACAGACATCGCTGCCCGGGGCATCGACGTGGATGACATCTCGCATGTGGTGAATTACGACTTTCCGATGCACCCGGAAGACTATGTGCATCGTATCGGCCGGACAGGGCGCGCGCACGCGATCGGTGACGCCATCAGCTTCGTGACCCCGGAAGATCACAGTGAGTTGCGCTCCGTCGAGCGCTTCATAGGCCGGGGCCTGGTGCGCAAACGCGCCGAGGGTTTCAATTACGCGGCAGCTTCAAGTCCAGGCGTTGGAACCGGCGGGAGACCCGGCCGTCCAAGGCCGGCTGATTCGCATCCACAAGCAACCGCCCAGACCGCGCCCTCCAGGAATCCCGGCAGGCGTGAAGGTACTCAGTCCGGAGGCCCGAGACGCTGGAATCGTTCCAGACGCCGCGGATAGGGCTTCGGGCTTTGGGGCGCTAATCGAACTATTTCGCGCCTGCCTTGCTTTTGGCCTGCTCGCCAAGTGCTTTGGCGCGTTTGGCCAAGTCGGCGTTGGCGGAGACTTGAGCCACCTTCTCCAGCGGCTCGATCAACTTGGGAGCCACCTTCGCGCCGTCGTTCCCTTTCAGGATCTGGTCAGACAGATTCACGACGGCGGTGCCGGCCTCCTCTTTGGTGCCACTGTTGTCCAGATAGGGTGTGATCAAGTCAACAGCCTCAACGGCGACAATGCTGCCAAGGGCGGCCAGCAGCAGCTTCTTTTCATCATCCTGTTGGGCCAACGGGACAGCCTGGCGGCCCATAGCGAGGCGTTTATCCAACGGCACTTCAGACTGCCCGGCCAGGCGAAGGTAGCCACGCAGGCAGATCATCTTATCCGTCGGGTTCCCTGCCGCTTTCGCCAAGTCCAGCAAATCACTCGCGGCATCCGCCGTGGCCCATGCGCCCAAAGTGCGAATCGCCGCAGCGTGGACTTCGGTGTTCGGGTCACTCACCGCCGCGCGCACAGCTTGCAGCGCATTCGCGCCTCCGATCGCCCCGAGCACGCGCACCAGGGCGCACTTCTGCGCCGGCTGAGATTGGGCAAGCCGGGCTTCGATTCTACTTACACAGGAAGCGGGATTCTCCGCCCGCAGGCTCACCGCGCCAACGGCCTGTTCCACAGTCTCCACGTCTTCCGCACTGCTTGCCTTGGCCAGCAAGTCGAGCAGGCTGGGTAGTTGGTCCGGCCCGGCCAGCTCTCCCAGCTTCCTTACGGCTGCACTTCGCAGCTTCGGGTCTGAGCCCTCGGCGGTGGATAGTAGAGCCGGAATGGCCGAAGTCATCCGACGCCGGACAATTAGGTCCATCGCGGTAAGGCGGCGGGCGGGAGCGCCGCTGGCCAGCATCTGCATGATGGCACCATCGACATCCTTCCCGGACAGGGAGGCGAGGCTTTCCTGGGCAGCCTCCGCGACCTTCTGATCGGCATCCCCCAGCAAATCGAGCAACACCGGGAGGGCAGAAGCACTACCGACCTCGGCGAACGCGCGGATGGCTTCGATACGAACGGACTTGTCGCCACCCCGTGCTGCAGCAGACAAAGCAGGCAAGGCCGTATCGTCCCCGCGCTTGGCAAGCGTTTGAATCAGCACGATCTGTCGGTCGCTCGGGAGCGCTGGCAGCGCGCTCGCCAGGAGCCTGGTAACTTCCGGGCCGGGCATTTCCAGGGAGGTGCGGATGGCGGCGAGGAAGATCGAGTAGTCAGTGCCGGGCAACGACAATCCCAGCAGACGCAGACCATCTTTCTGGCGCGAAAGAATAGCGCCGCGCAGAGCCGCGGTACGCACTTGCTGCGGCGCGGAGATTTCGCGCAGGCGGTCGTATATAGCCATGGCATCTTTATGGTTGTTCTTTGCAGTCGCGGCCTCAGCGCAGCGCAACAGCCCTTCACAGAAGGCGAGCTGGTTGGTGGCAGACACAGTGGGCAAAGCGTTCACGAGCGCCTTGGCCGCGGCTGGATCCCCAATGCTGCCCAAAGACCTTGCGGCGGCTTGAGCAACATCATTATCCGGATCGCGCAAAAGCCTGGTAAGGAGATCGACGGCTTTAGGGTCCCGGCGCACGCCGAGGCTGCCGATCACGCCGACCAACAGCCGGCCTTGGAGCTTGCCCGCCGCGTCACGCAGGGCCTTGTCCACCGCCGGGCTCGGGATTGTCTCAAGCCCGTAGCGGGCCATGTGGGAAAGCTTCTCGTCCGGGAGGAGCGCGGCCAGGGGCGCGACGGCTTCTTCGTTGCCAACGCGAGCCAATTCACGGCAGGCGTCGGCTTTCTCTTTCTGGGGAGCATCTGATTGGAGGACGGCCACCAATTTCTTGACCTGATCGGTAGTCGCAGGCTGGGCAAAGAGGGTGGCTGCGCAGGAGATTGCCAGTGCGGCTATCAGCATGCGGTGGAGGGGAACAATAGGACGCATATGATGAGTGAGTTAGGGGCTTTTGAGTAGGTTAGATGATCCAAGGAGCACGCATGGCGCGAGAGCGGAGGCGGTTGGCCTCCACGTCGTTAACGAACTCCTCTTTGACGGGGTCATACTTCATGTCGCGCTTGAGCCACATGCAGATGTTGGCGGCGTGCACGGTGGACATCGAGCGGTGCATGACCTCCGGATTGGCTACAGTGAGACGACGGGACTTGACGCAATCAAATAGATTCCGCACATGGCTCATCGGACGCTCCGTGCGAGCCATATAATCTTTTACCAGCTTGGAGAAATCGGCCAGCAAGGCCGGTGACGAAACCTCCGGCTTGCTGTAGCCATCGGCCACGGAGACCCAGCCTTCAGTTCCTTCGTAACGCACCCCACAGGAGCCGTGCCACCACTGGTCGCCCCGAGACAAGACCATCTTCACGCCGTTGGGGAAGACGGTGACCATGCCGTCGCCGGTGGGGTTGTTGACATAGCCGTACTCGATAGCCGAGGTGTTCGCTTGGCCAATCGCCACTTGGCATTGGGCAAAGGTGTGGGCGCCCCACTCGCCGATGCAACTGGTGTGGAAGTCATAGTAGCCGCGCCAACCACCTCTCGTGTATTCGGAATTGAAGGGGCGCCAAGGACAAGGTCCAAGCCATTGGTCCCAATCTACTTCGTCTTTGGGCGGCTCCGGTTGCGCGGCCAGCCAATCATATCTCATCTCCGCAGCGTCCCAAGGCGCGATGTGGGCGCGGACGGTATGCACGTGGCCCAGTCGGCCGGTGCGCAACAGCTCGTTGGCGAAGGTGAAATTGTCCTCGCTGAGCCGCTGGGTCCCGGTCTGATAGACACGCCCGTAACGCCGGGCAGCCGTCACGACCGCCTGGCCCTCGGCAACTGTCATCGAGGACGGCTTCTCCGAATACACATCCTTGCCGGCGCGCATGGCCATGGTGGCCGCCGTCGCGTGCCAACGGTCGCCCGTGGCGATGAGCAGTGCATCGATATCCGTGCGCCTGGCTAGAAAATCGCGCATGTCACCATACATTGCGCAGTCGTTGTTGCCGTATTTGGTGTCCACGATGCGCTTGACGGCCTCGCGCGAGGACTTCTTGGCATCGCAGATGGCGACAAATTGCACGTCCTTCTCCGGGAGCATCCATCTCAAGTCGTCGGAGCCTCGGTTGCCAACGCCCATTCCGCCCAGGATAATCCGTTCGCTGGGCGGGACGGCACCGTTGAGTCCCAGTGCCGAGGCGGGTACGAGGCAAGGCACCGCAAGTGCACCGCCGGCCATCACGGCGCGTTTAAGAAACTGCCGCCGGGTAAAGGACGACCCATCGGTTACAGTAGTGGATGGAGGGGCATGAGGAACTTCGGGAAGTGCATTGTGCTCAGACATGAGGCGACCTTAACAACTCCGGCCTTCGCTGCGCAACGCATTTTATGCTTCCCGCATTTCGTCGCTCGCAGGTACTAGGGCGCGGAACTCACGGGGCAGGCTCTCCAATCCGCTCACCATCGTGCTGGCCCGCCAGTGCGGCATGTGCGAACGCAGCCGCGCCGAAGCCCTGCGCCCCTTGCTGACCAACCCGAGCCTGAAAGTCCTCAGCACCCTGGTAATGGATGCCGCCACCGCCAGAGAACTCCTCGAATAACCGCCCCAGGTCAATTCATTCGCGGACCGAGCGGGTGGAAGCTCTTGCCTCCGCCTGCCGAAAAAACGGCCGACCATGGCTTGGCTCGTTTCCCCTAAGAAGGAAGTGAACCAAGCTATGGTCGAACCCTTTCGCTTTGGAATTCAGCGCGTTTATGCCACTTCCAACAGGACCTCGGGATGCCTCGCCGCAATTCTAAGCAGGACCTTCGCAGGGCCTGTCGGCGTGCGTCGCCCCTGTTCCCAATTCTGCAACGTGTCCGAGCTGATCCCCAGAATCGCGGCAAACTTGGACTGCGACAAACCAAGCTTTCCGCGCACACGCACAATATTGGACTCTGGGTTCACGCGCAGCGCGCGCCCGGGCTTCAACTGTCCGCGCTTGATCAGGTTCGCTTCGCGCAGGCTCTGCTTCAACTCTTCAAAAAGTTCCTTTTTCATAACTCAAACTCCTCAACCAACCTTCTCAGTTGCTTAATCTCGTCATGCGACAAATCGTCGCGCTCGCTCTTCGGATAGGCCACGAGCAGCCAAATTTGGTCGTCAGCGGTCTGCCAGTAGTAAATGACCCGCAGACCACCACGCTTGCCGCGTCCACTGCCCGCCCAACGCAACTTCCGCAAGCCTCCACTGCCAGGAATGACCTTGCCCCAGTCCGGACGCAAGGCCAGCGCGAGCTGCAACTTTGCATACTCGTCGTCATCCATCAGCTTCCCAATCAACCGCGTGAACGTGGGTGTCTCAATGAATTCCACGCACAACACTATACGCCACTGGCGTATCATGTCAACCCTCCCCACAACGGCCCGACCTCGCCCATTCCGCTCTCGACATGCAAAGTCCGCAGCCCATCTCGCACGCCGCTGATGCACCACTGTCTCCCAGCCGCCAAGGCGTGTCCGAAAGCATGTCAGCCAATGACAGTTACAGAACGGCAGCCCATAGCATGGCGGATGCCGCCTATTTTGGTTTGGCGCGGGAGCAATTTCTCGGAGTTCGAGGCCTTGCAGTCGGGGCATGTGCTCCATCTCACGTATCCATCCGGGCGCCTCAAGCCACGGGCCACCCGCATCTCCCGATGCATCGGGATACGGGTCAACCTCGGAAATATCTTTGCGGGCTGTCTGGTCGTCGAGCTTTCCGCCAACCGAGTTGGAGGAACGCCTGCATCGCTGAGTTTACCAGCCACCATTGTGCCATCGGCGCAGTCGCATAGTAAACCCCGTGGGACTGCAGTAGCTTCTGGCTTGCTGGCCTTCCGCAGAACTGGGCGGGAATGGCTCGTAATGCACGTATAATCGGCGCGGGGACATCCGTGGCCTGCCCGTCGGCTGCGGATCGGGGTTCCAGGGCGAATTCGCTGTTACAAGTGCCCCAGCGGGCAGCAGCCAAGCACGCGCGCCGCGGCAAGCAGCTTGCTTTGGGCCAGCAGAGGGCGCGGAGTCCCCTGCCAACGCCCCGAGGTTGCTCAAGGCTGCGGGTTTTCAAGGCACTTTGCGAAGTGCACGACGCGCACCGGACGCCCTCGGGGATTCAGGGCTATCCCCAAAGCCACCCCGGAGCCACCCTTAGGCCATCTGGTGGCCAACCGGTAGGCACCCGGAAGCCACCCGGAAGCCACCCCGAGGCCACCCCGAGGCTACCCCGAGGCTACCCCGAGGCTCAGGGACCGCGCTCCCTAAGCCGGCAGTGGTATGTCGCTCCGGACAAAACGATGATTATTGTCGCAAAAACGCGCTGATGTTCACCAGAGGATGACGATATGAACTCATTGGGGCAGAACGCGCGAAGTGGGCAGGGCGCGCAGTCCGCTCGCCGGGCGACATGGTGCGGTTTTCAAGGGTCAGCGCGCGCAAGGAGTGACGCGCCCAGTTCGCCGGTGATTGCCGCAGTATCACTAAGTGGCAGCCGGCACCAGGCACGACGCGGCATCACTTCACCAGCGTCCGGCAAAACCGCTCAATGCGCTCCAGACCCTTCTCGATGTTGGCCATGCTGGTGGCGTAGCTGAGGCGGATATAATCGTCGGCGCCGAAAGCAATGCCAGGGACGGCGGCAACTTTCTCCGCTTCGAGTAACCTGGCGCAGAAGTCGGTGGATTTCAGGCCGGTCTTCGCGATGTTCGGGAAAAGGTAGAAGGCCCCCTTGGCGTTGACACAGGTCAGCCCGGGGATGCCGTTGAGTTTGTTCCAGGCGTAGGTTCGGCGCTTGTTGAACTCGGCCAGCCAGAGCTTGAGATGATCCTGGGGCCCGGTGAGCGCGGCGACGGCGCCCTTTTGGGCAAAGGAGGTAGGGTTACTCGTGCTATGGCTTTGGACAGCGTCAATGGCCTTGGCAATCGGCTCGGGCGCAGCACACCAACCGAGCCTCCAGCCAGTCATGCTCCAGGCTTTGGCGAAGCCGTGGACGATGATGGTGTGCTCGAAGTGGGCGGGTGAGAAAGTGGCAACGCTCCGCGTGGTCGCGCCATCGTAGAGGAGGTGCTCATAGATCTCATCACTCATGATGAGGACATTCTGCTCGACGCAGATGTCGCCCAGGGCTTCGAGTTCGTCGGGAGTATAGACGGAGCCGGTGGGGTTGCTCGGGGAGTTGAGGACAAACAAGCGTGTGCGCGGGGTGATGGCCTGACGGAGGGCGTCCGGGGTGAGCTTGAACTCCGTCTTGTCCGAGGTCTGGATGATGACGGGCTTGGCGCCAGCCATCTTCACCATCTCGGGGTAGCTCAGCCAGTAAGGCGCTGGGATGATCACCTCGTCGCCTTCTTCGCAGGTGGCGAAGATGACATTGAAGCAGGAATGCTTCCCGCCGCACGAGACGATGATCTGAGAGGGCTTGTAGGTGAGACCGTTCTCGCGCTTATGCTTGTCGGCAATTGCCGCGCGCAGTTCGGGAATGCCGGCGGCGGGGGTGTATTTGGTGAAGCCGGCGGCGAGCGCTTTGGCGCAGGCGTCCTTGATATGCTGCGGGGTGTCAAAGTCCGGTTCGCCAGCACCAAAGCCGACGACGTCCATCCCGTCAGCCTTCATCTGTTTTGCCTTCGAATCAATGGCCAGGGTGAGCGAGGGTGAGAGCGAAGCCGCGCGTTTTGAGATCTTGTAGTTCATATCCTCGAATAGGATTGCTCCCGTTGTCAGGCAGCGCAAGCGGGAAGTAACCGAACTTGCGGCGGGCAGTCAATTCCAACTCTGCCGGTACCGGTCCTGCATCCAGCGGTAATCGGGCAGTTCTGCATCGGGGACAGGTTGGGGGAGGCTGCCGCTGTAGATTTTCGGCACCTTCCACTTCTTACGTTCGACATGGCCGTCAGCGAAGGACAAGTTGCAGCCCTGTGCGTGGCGACTGGCGGGGATGTCCCACCACACGCGAGCGTCCCCCCAGATCTGCATCGTAGGCATGCCGAATGTGCAATCGTAGATTTCATCCTCTTGCACATCGAGAAAGACGAACAGGTTACATGGCTGCGGGTTCTTGATTTCAGTGAGCTTCTTGAAGCTGGGGTTGTACGCGGAGTTGGGGTCGAGATCGGGTTCGCCATTGATGCAGAGGCTCATGTTGTAACTGCGCCAGCGGAGCTGGGTGAGCTTGACACCATCCTGCGTCGTTATAGTGGAATGGTCCGCCGGGCAGTGGTAGATGGCCAGGGAGCCGTTGTAAGGAAAGAGCAGTCCATTAACAATGCCGGCGGGGCTGACGTCATAGACGTAGTTGCTGCACCACGTCGCCGCGGCGGCATCCGTGCCGCCCCCAATTACGGCGATCGAATTATTCGGGGGCAGAATGTCATTGTGATCGTTCGCATACAAATGCCAGCAGACCTCCAGTTGCCTGACGTTGTTGAGGCAGGCAATGCTCCAGGCGCGGTTCTTGGCGGCGGTGAGCGCCGGCAGCAGCAGCGCGGCGAGAATGGCAATGATGGCGATGACGACGAGCAGTTCAATCAAGGTAAAGGCCCAAGCTAAGCCGCCGCAGGACACGCGAGGCCAGAAAACGGCCGGAGCACCCACGCGTCTGACCAGATGGAGGGCCGACTTCATTCAGCGCTTTGGATCACACGAACCAAGGGATTCTAACAGAGGCGCGGCGGTTCTGCCACCAGGTATTCCAGGAGCAGGCGGCGTGAGCTGAAGGCGGGTGGTCCGGTTAGTTATCGCTCCAGCACTTCATGGCGCTTTGGACACGTAGAAAATCAGGCATCTGATCGTCAAAGGGAAGCTGCCCCAGGTACTGGAAGGTCATGGGAACCCTCCAACGCCAACGTTCGGCGTGGCCGTCGGCAAACGACAAGCAGGCCCCCCGGTTGTGGCGGTCGGCAGGCATGTCGAACCACATCGGAGGCCAGTAGGGTCCCCCCACCGGGTTCCCGAACTGCGAGTCGAGCAGTGTGTCCGGGTGTTCATCAATGAAGACGAAGAGGCCACTGGGCGTCGGGCGCCGGATTTCGGTATATCTCATCCAACAGGGAAGATCCGAGAGCCCGGGCATACCGAGGCTGCTCAGGTATTGGGGGTAACCATTGACCGATTGGCTCATGTTGTAGCTCCGGTTGCGGAGTTGGGGCAGCGGCTGGCCATCGGGCGTTTCCACGGTGGATTTGTCCGCCGGGCAGTGATAAATGCCGACCGAGGTGTTGTAAGGGAACAGAATGCCACTGCGGAGGTCAGTGGTCGTGGTGTCCGTCCGTGCGTGGTCTGGGCACCAGGAGACGTTTGAGGAGGCGATCCCGCCCCCCATGAGCATGACGGAATCGTTGGGGGGAAGCAGGTCGTTGTTATCGAGTGCATAGAGGTGCCAGCAAGTCTCCAATTGCTTGAGGTTACTCAAGCAGCCCGTCGTCCAGGCCTTCTCTTTGGCCCGAGCGAGCGCCGGGAGGAGGAGCGCCGCCAGAATTGCGATGATGGCAATGACGACCAGCAGTTCGATGAGGGTGAAAGCTCCTGGGCGGCAACAACGGTCCTGCGCCCGGCCAGGACTGTGCTCCACGGTCGCGCGTCCAAAAGCAGACTGGGCTAATAGCGTCATCTCACGGTAGCCATCGGCTGATTGGACAGAGTATAGCTGAAGTGACCACGCTCCGCCAACCCGCGGCGTCCAAGCTCAGTAAGTCAGCATCTCCAGTAAATTCAAACCGTGGCTGGTGAGTTCCCAACGGGCGCCTTTTTTCGCCACCAGGCGGCGCGCGGGGTTCTTGTGATATTCAGCCTCATTGACCGAAATGAGCTGTAACTTGGCTTTGCCGCTAATCTCCGAAGCGGCACGGGGAATGAGTTCGAAAGGGACGCCGTTGAAATTGAGCGCGATTTCATAGCCGGCAACGCCTTCCTTCTCCGCGCGCGGGTTTGGGCGAACCAGCAGACCGTAGCGTTTCAGCCATGGGAAGTATGATTTGCGCACGAGGACGCGGCACAGCTCCGTCTGGCCCTGCAAGAAAGTGAGCAGGCTGAACTTGGCATCCGCTCCATGCTCTGTCAGCAGGACGGCCCGGGGGTCAATCCCGAGCAGATTCTGGCCATTCCATTCACCGTGGTCGTTGCGCTGGCCAGGGAAGGTCTTCTTGTACCAGCTCGCGAACCGGTCGCTGACCAGCAGGTTCAACTCGAAATGCACATGCGCACGGTCCTTGGAGATGCTTTCTTTAGTGTTGGCCGTACGGCCCATGATGGCAACGGTTTCGGCCGCCTTGACTGGCTGTCCGAGCTTCAAGTCCTTGCGAATTTCCCGCAGGTGGGCGTAGAGGGAGTATATCTCGAGCCCTTCGACCTGGTGCTGCAGGATGAGGTAGTTTCCGTAGTTCGACAGTGATGGCCGTGCGCTGATATAGACCACAATGCCGTCGGCGGTCGCCAGCACCGGATCGATTGGCTCGCCGTGCCCGTCGCGTTGCAAACAACGGATGTCCAACCCCTCGTGCATGTGCCAACCCCCGCTGCGCACACAACCGAACGTGCCGGTCATCCACGGTTTGCCGACCGTGCCCACAAAGAATCTCTCCTCGCCCCCCTTCTCGAAAAGCGCGTGGTTGGCAGTGGGCAACCCAAAGGGCTGGGCTTGGGTGGCAAGCGCGATGAGACAGATGCAGCAGATTATCGGTCGACCCATGTGTGAACCTTCTTAGCAACATGGTTTAGCCCGAGGGCGATCTCCTCAGCTTCTTCCCGAGTTGCATCGGGGGTGAACACCAGGACGCCGTCGCTTATTCGCCGGGTGATCAGGGGGGCGGCTAGCCAGCGGTAGTCCTTTATCTCCTTGCCGAACTGACTAAAAATAGCGATCCTCCGTCCGCGATTCGCCGACGTGCACTCCTCCAGCAGAACAATGCCATCATGGTCGAACTGGATGCTAAGCGAGAAGCCACCCACACCATCAATCACACTGGCCGAGGCCACATTCGCTTCGGTGATGAACGGCAGCTTCTCCACGTTTACCCAAACCGGCTTCTCGCGATAAACTGGGACGGATTCGCTGGCTTTGGTCCCGTCGAGACCGGTTTCGACATGTAGCCGCATAGTGCTGAGCAGATTCCTGGGCTTCTTATCACCGGTGCTCTGGCACCCACAAACGACCACGACGGCTGCCGCCAAGGCGACCAGCAAATAGGTATTGAATCGTTGCGCACGAATCATCATAGTACGCCAAACAATCGAAATGCGTCCCGAATGTAAAGAGTCTTATGAGCAAGCAATACAATAAAGCGGAGAAACGAAAACGGCGGAAAGCCTATCTGAAGCGTAAGAAAACAAACGTCAAAGCCAAAGCTACGGCCAAAACTGCGCCGCCAGCACAAGTGAAGGCCTGATAGTTTGTTTTCCATCAGCGTAGACCACCCGTATTGGGTGGTCTTTTGTTTACCTGCGTCCCCACTGACCGCGAGGTGCTGGACGGCCCTGCTTTTTAAGCTTGCTCGCACGTGGTATCCGGTGAACATTGCGCTACGCACGAATCTAACGGGGCGTGCAACGAGAAATGCTGAGGTCTTATGGGTCACATATACAACAACATCGTCGAAACGGTCGGTCATACACCATTAGTGCGATTGAACAAGGTCACGGACGGCGCACCCGCGACCATTCTGCTCAAGTGCGAGTACTTCAATCCGCTGGGCAGTGTGAAGGACCGCATCGGGATGGCCATGATTGAAGACGCGGAGAAGCGCGGGATCCTCCAGAAGAATACCGTCATCATCGAGCCTACTAGCGGCAACACCGGCATCGCACTGGCATTTGTGGCCGCGGCCAAGGGCTACCAACTCATCCTCACCATGCCAGAGACGATGTCACTGGAGAGGCGCACGCTCCTAGCCATGCTCGGGGCCAGGCTCGTATTAACGCCAGGCACCGAAGGCATGAAAGGGGCCATCGCCAAGGCGGAGCAGTTGGCGAAGGATACTCCGCATGCTTGGATTCCGCAGCAGTTCGAAAACCCGGCCAACCCGGAGATTCACCGCAAGACCACAGCCGAAGAGATCTGGCAAGACACCGATGGCAAGGTGGATATCCTGGTCGCCGCCGTAGGTACCGGTGGTACCATCACGGGCTGTTGTGAGGTGATCAAGCAGCGCAAGCCTTCCTTCCAGGCAATTGCGGTCGAGCCGAAGGACTCCGCAGTCATCTCCCAATGCCTCACCGACCAACCACTGAAGCCGGGCCCCCACAAGATCCAGGGGACGGGCGCTGGTTTCATCCCAAAGAACCTCCATCTCAAAGACGAGAAGGGCAAGCCTCAGATTATCGAGTGCGTCCAGGTCACCAACGAAGACTCGTTTGCCATGGCCAGGCGATTGGCCAAGGAGGAAGGCATTCTGGCGGGCATTTCTTCGGGTGCGAACGTCTGGGCGGCCGTTCAGATCGCCCGGCGCCCCGAAAACCAGGGCAAGATGATCGTCACTATCGCCTGCTCGACCGGTGAGCGCTACTTAAGCACTCCCTTGGCGGCTGAAGCCAGAGCCCAGGTGGGCGGGTAATAATATCTGAAAAAACTTGTTGCAGGCCCCTGGAATTACTACTAATTATAACAGTATCGAAGGTCTGTTAACTGCGGACGGCGGGCAAGTTGAATAATAGCCGTCGCAGCAGCTTCCCAAAAATTCAAAGTTCATTAGTGGTTTTCGGGGATTCATTCTGGAAAACCTTCGAGGACACACAGATTAGCATGAGCACAGCAACCAACAGCGACAATAAGAACATAGCCAGCGCCGATTACGGTGGGGGTTATCTGGAAATCTCCGAAAAGGGCTTCGGCTTCCTCCGAACTGCCGAAAACCATTTTCACCCCAAGCCGACAGACATCTTCGTCACGCCGGACACGATCAAGCGGAGCTTTCTGCGTGAAGGCAGCCTGGTGGTTGGCCCCACTCAACCTCCGCACCGCGGCAACAGCCCACAGCTAAAGTCCGTCGATAAGGTTAACGAAATGGCCTTCGACGACTACACCAAATCAGTGCGGTTCGAGAACTTGACCACTATTGACCCTATCGAGAAGTTCAAGCTCGAAACCTCTCCCGACCTCCTCGAAACGCGGGTAATTGACATGGTGACACCGCTGGGCAAAGGCACCCGCGGGTTGATCGTCGCACCGCCACGCACGGGCAAGACCACGATTCTCAAGCAGATTGCCAACGCCATCACCGCCAATCATCCCGATGTCCACGTGCTGGTGCTGCTCATTGACGAGCGCCCCGAGGAGGTGACCGACTTCCAGCGCTCGGTGAAGGCTGAGGTAGTCGCATCCTCTAACGATCGAGATTTTGAGACCCACGTGCGCCTGTCGCGCTTCATGATCGAGCGCTGCCGGCGTATGGTCGAGGCGGGTAAGGATGTATTTGTGTTGCACGTCGCCAACTGCCGCGTAG
>Ga0073936_10002025_pt1 | contig 30637 bp, 30 predicted proteins | sample AliMusrvi5mmetaG_FD_87041 | JGI IMG/M metagenome (GOLD analysis project Ga0073936, IMG submission 87041) | Freshwater lake bacterial and archeal communities from Alinen Mustajarvi, Finland, to study Microbial Dark Matter (Phase II) - Alinen... | ecosystem: Environmental > Aquatic > Freshwater >...
GGCCTTCACCTTCCTGGATGCAGCGGGCAACGATGTCGGCCATCGCGGCGCCATCGTGGGCGAGCGGCTGAAGCTGGAAGAAATGCCGGCCTATCTGCCCGCCGCCTTCATCGCGATGGAAGACCGCCGCTTCTATTCTCACAACGGCATCGATCCTCTGGGCCTGGGCCGCGCCTTGCTGCTGGATCTGCGGGCGCGCCGCTTTGTGGCGGGCGGTTCGACCATCAGCCAGCAGACCGCCAAGATCGTCTACACCCAGCAGCAGCGCACCATGTCGCGCAAGCTGACCGAGCTGATCGATGCGGCGGGCCTGGAAAAGACCCTGAGCAAGCAGGACATCCTCAAGCTCTATCTCAACCGCATTTACCTGGGCAGCGGCGCCTATGGCGTGGACGGCGCGGCACGCGTCTATTTCGGCACCAGCGCGCGGCAGCTCACTTTGGCCCAGGCCGCGATGCTGGCGACCCTGACACGCGCGCCGTCGGTCTTTTCGCCGCGCCGCGATCTGCTGCGCGCCCAGCAGCGCGCCAGCCTGGTGCTGGACTCGATGGTGGACAATGGTGTCATCACCGAAGCCCAGGCCGCCGAGGCACGCGCCCATCCCGCCACGATCACCGACCGCGCCGGCAGCGATGCGCGCAACTATTTCCTGGATACCGCCGCCGACGAGGCCACCAAAATGGCGACCGTGAACGGCGTGGCGCCCAGCGCCGACATGATCGTGCACACAACACTGGAGCCGAAAATCCAGGAAGCGGCGCGGCTGGCGGCGCTGCGCACCCTGAACAAGTCCGGCAAGAAGACCCGCACATCCGAAGCCGCGGTGGTGGTGATGAAACCCGATGGCGCGGTCAGCGCCATGATCGGCGGCGTGGATTACCAGGATTCGGTGTTCAACCGCGTCACCCAGGCGCATCGCCAGCCCGGCTCGGCCTTCAAGCCGTTCGTCTATCTGGCGGCGCTGGAAGCCGGCATCACGCCCTGGGAAACCCGCGATGACGAGGCGGTGGATATCGGCGGCTATCGTCCCACCAATTTTGGCGGGAAGAGTTACGGCACCCTGACCCTGGCCGATGCCCTGGCGCACAGCGTCAACACCATCACCGTCAACCTGGCGCAGGAAGTGGGCATGCGAAACGTGGTTGCCGCCGCCAAGCGCGTGGGCATCACCTCGCCGCTGCAGGCCAATGCGTCGCTGGCGCTGGGCACCGCCGAAGTGACGCCGCTGGAATTGACCGCCGCCTATGCCGCCTTCGCCAATGGCGGCTTTCACGTCTCACCCTATCTGGTGACCCAGGTGGATATCGGCACCAAGACCCTCTTCGTGCGCCATGCCCCGGCGCCCCAGCGCGTCATCGAGCAAAGCGTGGACCGCGACCTGACCGCCATGCTGTACCGGGTGGTGATCAACGGCACCGGCGGCTATGCCTCGCTGCATGGCCGCGAGGCGGCCGGCAAAACCGGCACCACCCAGGATTCCCACGACGCCTGGTTCGTGGGCTTCACCACCGACTATGTCGCCGCCGCCTGGGTGGGCAATGACGATTCCTCGCCCACCCGCGGCGTCACCGGCGGCACCCTGCCCGCCTTTATCTGGCGCGACACCATGCTGGTGGCCGAACAGGGATTGCCGCTGAAGGCGCTGGACAAGTCGGTCGAGCCGCCGCCGGAAGACACCGCATTGCTGGATTCGGGCGCAGTATGGGATGGGCGTGACGACGAGCGCATCGATGCCCGCGCCCCGGACCTGCCGGCCCAGGAGCCGGAGGCCCGCGCGCCCGAACGGCGCCATCGTGGCGGCTTGCTGGGCTGGCTCTTCGGCAACAGCGATGACGATGAGCAAGCCCCGCCGCCCCCGCAGCGGCGCGATTCCGGCCGGTAATAGCTGTGCTATAAGGCGGGCATGATCCGCCGCGCACTCCTTTCATTCGCGATACTCGCCGCGTTGCTACATCCGGCGGCGGCAGCCACCACCGTCCGTTTCGTCACCGACTGGAAGGCGCAGGCCGAGCATGGCGGCTTCTACCAGGCGCTTGCCGAGGGGCTTTATGCCAAGCGCGGCCTGGACGTGAAGATCATCCAGGGCGGGCCCGACGTGAATGTCCCGCAGCTGCTGGCCGGCGGCGCGGCCGATTTCGGCATGGGCTCCAACAGCTTTATCTCATTGAACATGGTGCGAACCGGTGTGCCGGTACGCGCGGTGATGGCGATCTTCCAGAAAGATCCGCAGGTGCTGATGTCGCATCCGCGCCGGGATATAAATTCCCTCGCCGACATGCGCGGCAAGCCGGTGCTGATATCGGCGGCCACCATGAGCGCCTTCTGGCCCTGGCTGCGCGCCAAGTTCGGATTCTCCGACAAGCAGATCCGCAAATACACCTACAACCTGGCGCCCTTCATCACCGATCCCAACGCCATCCAGGAAGGCTATCTCACCAGCGAGCCTTTCACGGTGCAGCAACAGGCGCATTTTACGCCCAAGATTTTCCTGCTCTCCGACTACGGCTATCCCGGCTATGCCAACATGGTGCTGGTGCCGCAGAAGTGGATCGATACCGACCGCAAGACGGTGCAGGCCTTCGTCGACGCCACCCGTGACGGCTGGCTGCATTACCTGGACGACCCGTCCAGGGGAAATGCGCTGATCAAGAAGCAGAATCCCGACATCACCGACGCCATCCTCAAACAGGCGCTGGACAAGATGAAGGAGCATGAAATGGTGCTGAGCGGCGATGGCCGCGCCTTCGGCCTGGGCAGCATGACCCAATCGCAATGGAAACGCTTCTACGACACCATGGCGTCGGAAGGCATTTATCCCAAGGACCTGGATTACACCAAGGCCTATGACCTCAGCTTTGTGCGCGCCACCCTGCAGAAGTTTCAATGATCGCGCTGTCGGGCATCGCCAAGCGTTTCCCCAATGGTGTGCAGGCGCTGGATGACCTTTCCTTTTCCGTGAACCGCGGCGAATTTGTTTCGCTGCTGGGGCCCAGCGGCTGCGGCAAGTCCACGGCGTTGCGCCTGGCGGCGGGCTTGCTGACACCAGATGCGGGCGCGGTCACCTACGCAGAGGGCAAACCGCAAATCGGTTTTGTCTTCCAGGATCACACCTTGATGCCCTGGGTCGATGCCTTGACCAATGCGCGGCTGCCCCTGGACTTGAAGCGCATGCCGCGCGATCAGGCCGATGCGCGCGCGTCTGCCGCCTTGGCGCGGGTGGGACTGTCCGGGTTTGAACGCAGCTATCCGCGGGAACTGTCGGGCGGCATGAAGATGCGGGTGTCCATCGCCCGCGCGCTTGCCGCCGGGCCGCAATTGCTGCTGCTGGACGAACCTTTTGCGGCGCTGGACGAGATCACCCGCAACGCGCTGGGCGACGATTTGTTGAAGCTGTGGCGCGAAGACGGACTGACCGTGCTGTTCGTCACCCACAGTGTCAGTGAAAGCAGCTACCTGTCACAGCGCGTGCTGGTAATGTCCCCGCGTCCGGGCCGCATCACCGCCGATATCGCACTGCCTGCGGGCCGCGACAGCCGCCTTTCGCCCGCCACCATCGAAGCCCAGCGCGTCATCAGCGGCGCGCTCAACAGTGCGATCGCCGCATGAAAAGGCTAGCAGACATCACCCTGCCTCTGGTTGTCGCCGCGCTTCTTCTGGGCGCCTGGGAATGGGCCGTGACGCACTGGCAGGTACCGGCCTATGTGCTGCCGGCGCCGTCAGCCATCGCCAGGGCCTTCATCGACAACTTCGCTTCGCTGATGGAGGCGCTGGCCTCCACCCTCACCGTCACTCTGGAAGCCTTCCTTGCCGCCTGCGTGTTGGGCATTGCCACCGCCATCGCCTTTTCCCAAAGCCGGCTGCTGGAGCGCACACTCTATCCCTATGCCGTGATCCTGCAGGTGACGCCGGTGGTCGCCATCGCGCCTTTGATCCTGATCTGGGTGGGGTTCGAGCGCATCAACCTCGCTTTGGTGATCATCGCCACCATCGTCGCCTTCTTTCCCATCCTGGCCGGCGCGACGCTTGGCCTGAAAAGCGCCGACTTCAATCTGATCGACCTGACCCGGCTATATGGCGCATCACGCCTGCAGACCCTGTGGCGCATCCGCCTGCCCAACGCCCTGCCGTATCTGCTATCGGGCATGAAGACCGCAGGCGGTCTGGCGCTGATCGGCGCGGTGGTGGCGGAATTTGTGGCGGGCTCCGGCACAGCCACCGGACTGGCCTGGCGCATCGTGGAATCGGGCAACCGGCTGGAAATCGCAACGCTGTTCGCAGCGCTGGCGCTGCTGGCGCTGACCGGCGTGGTGATCTTCGCCGCGCTATCGCTGCTGGAATGGTGGCTGCTGCGGCGCTGGCACGAAAGCGCGATCAGCGCTTCCTGATCGGCGCGCTCTCGCGCATCATCAGCATCGCAACCAGGCCCAGCCCCACCGCGCCGGTCATGTACCAGGCCGGCGCCAGCGGCGAGCCGGTGACGTCGATCAGCCAGGTGACGATGAACTGCGCCGTGCCGCCAAAGCTGGCGATGGACAGCGCATAGACGATGCCCAGCGATCCCGCGCGCAGGTTCACCGGCAGGCTTTCCGCCAGGCTGATCACCGCGCCAGCGGCGCACATGCCCACGAACAGCGCCATCACGCCGGTGCCGGCCAGCAGCACCCACAGGGAATGGTAATGCACCATGATGGTGAAGCAGGGGACCACCAGCCCCAGCAGCGCCAGGCTGGCGCCGATCATCACCGGTTTGCGGCCTGCGCGATCGCTTATCAGCCCGCCCAGCAGCGCGCCGGACATGGCGGCCGCGCCCACCGCGATAGTGGCTGCAAAGGACCATGCCGCCGGAAAGCCCAGGGTGCGGTTGGCGAAGGTGGTCATGTAATTCATCGTGTAGGTGCCGATGGTGGCGGATGCCAGCATGCAAAGGCCCAGCACGCCCAGCCACAACAACCCGCCCACCTTGTTCCGGCCGGGGCGCGCACGCACTTCGTGCAAGGTCTCGGGCAGGCGCCGGCGAATGATGAGCGCGAAGGGCACGACGGCGGCGCCGATCAACAGTGCGATGCGCCAGCCGTAATCCGTCAACGCCTGGGGCGACAGGATGCTGGCCAGGATCAGGCCCACCAATCCGGCGCTGAGGGTGGCGAGATACTGGGTGGCATTCTGGATCGAGACATAAAATCCACGGCGATGCGGCGGCGCCACTTCCAGCAGGAAAGACGTGGTCGGTCCCACCTCGCCGCCCAGCGCAAATCCCTGCAGCAGCCGGAACAGCACCGCCAGCAGCGGCGCATACCAGCCGATGAGCGCGTAGGACGGCGTCAATGCCAGCCCCACAACGGAGAAGCCCATCAAGCCGAAGGAAAACAGCATGGCGGGTTTGCGGCCCCAGGTGTCGCCCAGGGTGCCGATCACCACCCCGCCCAGCGGACGGGTGGCGAAGCCGACGCCGAAGGTGGCCAGGGTGAACAGCAGGCTGCTGGTGGTGTCCTTGCCGGGAAAGAACACCTGCCCGATCTGGACCGCAAAAAAGCTGAAGGTGAGGAAGTCGTAGAATTCCAAGGCGTTTCCGGCCACCACGGCGCCGAGCTGCGGCAGGCTGAGTGGTTTGGGCGGCACGCTGAGAATCCTCTGTTTTCCCGATAATGCCCGGGATACCCGTCTGTATAATACAAATATTTCTTGTTGTTATTGGGAAACTACAGCCGCGACATGTTGAAGTCTTGATTTCGGGGGCCGGAAGTGGTTTTTGCGCGCCCATGGCCCACCAGAACCAAGGTCCCCAGATGCTCACCGCCAATCGCCTGCGCGATGGCGATGTGCTGTACCGCAAAGGCAGCGGCTGGGTCCCTATGCTGGCCGATGCCGAGGTCTATCCCGACCAGGCCAGCGCCGATGCCGCCCTGGCCGCCGCCACTGCCGAAACACTGCGCAATGAAATCGTCGCGCCCTACCTGTTCGAGGTCCGCGACGTGAATGGCAAGATTGTGCCGGTGAAGGAGCGCGAGATCATCCGCGCCGCCGGACCCACGGTGCATCCCCATACCGGCAAGCAGGCAGGCCAGATCAATGCTTAATCCGCTGGTGAAGCAAGTCGATCCCAATATGTACCGCTATGACGAGTTCGACGCCCAGTTCGTCAGCGAGCGGGTGGAGCAGTTCGCCGGCCAGGTGGCGCGCCGCCTGTCGGGCGAGCTGACCGAAGACCAGTTCAAGCCGCTGCGCCTGATGAACGGGCTGTACCTGCAGCTGCATGCCTACATGCTGCGCATCGCCGTGCCTTACGGCACCCTGTCGTCCAGGCAGATGCGCAAGCTGGCGCACATCACCCGCACCTATGACAAGGATTTCGGCCACTTCACCACCCGCACCAATCTGCAACTGAACTGGATCAAGCTGGTGGACGTGCCGGCGATCCTGCGCGAGCTGGCGGACGTGGAGATGCACTGCATCCAGACCAGCGGCAATTGCGTGCGCAACGTCACCGCCGACCAGTTTGCCGGCGCCACCGACGAAGAGATCGAGGATCCCCGCCCGCTGGCCGAAATCATCCGCCAATGGTCGAGCCTGCATCCCGAATTCGTCTTCCTGGCCCGCAAGTTCAAGATCGCGGTCGGCGCCTGCGAGAAGGACCGCGCCGCGATGCTGTATCACGACATGGCGGTGCAGATCGTGAAGAACGCCGAGGGCCGCATCGGCTACAAGGTGATGGCGGGCGGCGGCATGGGCCGCACGCCCTACATCGCCCATGTTATGCGCGAGTTCGTGGAGCGCGAGGATATCCTCGCCTATCTGGAAGCGGTGCTGCGGGTCTACAACCAGGACAGCCGCCGCGACAACATCCACAAGCAGCGCATCAAGATCCTGATCAACACCATCGGGCCCGAGGAAATGCGCAAGCGCGTGGCGCGCGAGTTCGACGAGATCAAGCGCGCCGGCACCTTGCAGCTGCCGCAGGACGAGCTGGACCGCATCACCGCCTATTTTGCGCCGCCCAAGTTCGAAACCGGCCTGTCCGATGAGATGCCTGAGGCCGGTGCGGATTTCGCCAACTGGGTTTCGACCAATGTGAGCAAGCACCGCGCGCCCGGTTACGCCATCGCCACCATCACCCTGAAGACGCCGGGCCAGGTGCCGGGCGATGCCACCTCGGCCCAGATGGACACAATCGCCGACCTGATGGACCAGTTCAGCGTGGGCGAAGTGCGGGTGACGCATGAACAGAATCTGGTGCTGCCGCATGTCCGCAAGAAGGACCTGCCGGCGATCTATGCCAAGCTGAAGGAACTGGATTTCGCCGCCCCCAATGCCGGGCTGATCACCGACATCATCGCCTGCCCGGGTTTGGACTATTGCGACCTGGCCAATGCGCGCTCCATCCCGATCGCCCAGAGCATCGCGAAGAAGTTCGAGAATCTTTCCCGCCAGCAGAATATCGGCGAGCTGAAGATCAAGATTTCCGGTTGCATCAATGCCTGCGGCCATCACCATGCCGGCCATATCGGCATCCTGGGCGTCGACAAGAAAGGCGTGGAATTCTACCAGCTGGTGCTGGGCGGTTCGGGCGCCGAAGACGCCAGCATCGGCGAGATCATGGGCCCCGGTTTCGGCGAACATGAAATCGCCGACGCGGTTGAGCGGGTGGTGAACGTCTATCTCGCCCAGCGCAAGGACGGGGAACGCTTCCTGGACACCTATCGCCGGCTGGGCATGGCCCCGTTCAAGGACGCCGCTTACGGGAAAGTCGCGGCGTGACCAAACTGATCAAGAGCGGCGCTTACGCGCAGGACGCCTACGCGCCCGTGGCCGATGATGCCGCGCTGCCCGATGGGCCGGTGCTGGTGTCGCTGGCGCGCTTCAACAAGGACCGCGACACGCTGCTGGCCCGCAACACCCCGGTCGGCATTCGCCTGCAGTCCAGCGAAAATCCTGAAACGCTTGGGAAAGACGTCCATCACTTCGCGCTGATCGCGCTGGAGTTTCCCAAATTCCGCGACGGCCGCGCCTTCTCCTGGGCGCGCATCCTGCGCACGCGGCTGGGCTTTACCGGCGAAATCCGCGCCGTGGGCGATTTCCTGTATGACCAGGTGAATTACCAGCACCGCGTCGGCTTCGACGCCTGGGAAGTGCCGGACAATTTCACGGTCGAGATGTTCCATCGCGCTTTGACCGAGATGACCAACGTCTATCAGCCCTCCAGCGACGGCAAAAAGACCATCCGCGAGCTGCGGGCGGCGCGTTAATTAGCTGTCAGGTTCGGCGTCACCCGGCCGGCATTCATCCGCGGTTCATCTAAATTACGCCTTATTCAGCGGCGGAGGGTACGCAGCCCCCCTAAGCTGCGGCCAAATTTCGAACCGAAGGAATTCCCCATGCGCAAAGCCCTTCTTCCCATGATTGCCAGTCTCGCCCTGTGCGGCGCGGCGACCGCCGCCCTGATTGCCACCAACGCCAATGCCGCCCAGACGGCCAAGCCGATGATGATTGCCCTGATCGGCGGCGATGCCGGCGGCGCCCAGACCGTGCGCAAGCCGGTGATGATCGCGCAGCTGGCCCCCGGTGATGGCGCCGGTCCACGCGCCGAAGGCGGCCCGCCGCCGGACATGCAGGACGGCATGATGGACCGTGGGATGCGCCGCGGCCAGATGTGCCAGGACATGTATGCCCACAAGGTCGGCGAACTGGCCTTCCTGGAAACCAAGCTGTCGCTGACGGGCGCGCAGGCGCCGCTGTTCGCGCACTGGAAACAGGCCAGCCTGGATGTCGCCAAGCGCCACGAAGCCGAGTGCGCCGAACGCCGCGAACCCGGTCAGCGCCGCGATATGATGGCCCGGTTGAACATGGAAGAAACCATGCTCAAGCGCCGCCTGGCCGATATCGATGCGGAGCGTCCGACCCTGAGCGCCCTCTACGCCGCGCTCAATCCCGAGCAGAAGCAGGAGTTCGGCCATGCCGCGATGCGCGCCATGGGCGGACGCATGGGCATGATGATGGGCATGATGGGTCGCCACGGCATGGGACCGGGCCGGGGCCCGATGGATCATCGACCGATGGGCGACATGCCCCCGGCTCCGCCCCCGCAATAGCAATCAAACTGTCATGAAAAAGGCTGCGCCCGCCGGCGCAGCCTTTTTTCTTGCGCGAAAGGCTCCGAAGGCCCAAAACGCCAAACCATGAACGCGCCCACTCGTTTCGACGCCCTGCCCCGCTTCGCGACCGCCCTGAAGGCGATCGAAAGCCTGAAGCCCATCGAGCCGCTGTATCTGGTGCATCCTGACAAGTTCGCCGGCGCCGCCAAGCAGTTCCTGGACGGATTTCCCGGTGATGTCCTTTACGCCGTGAAGGCCAATCCCCACCCCATCGCCATCACCAATCTGTGGAATGCCGGCATCCGCCATTTCGACACCGCCAGCCTGGGCGAGATCGAAGCGGTGAAAAGCCTGTTCCCCGATGCGGTCTGTCATTTCATGGCGCCGGTGCGGCTGCCCGGTCAGGCCAAGGCGGCGTTCGAAAAACATGGCGTCACCGATTTCGTAGTGGACAGCGCCGCGGAGCTGGACAAGCTGCTGGCCGAAACCGGCAAGCCTGCGAAGCTGCGCGTCTTTGTGCGGCTGGTGGCCCAGCTGGGCGGCGCGCTGCTGGAAATGTCCAGCAAGTATGGCTGCCGGCCCGAGGAAGCCGCCAAGCTGCTCAAGCGTGTGCGCGTGGCGGGCGCGGCGCCCTGCCTCACCTTCCATGTCGGCTCGCAATGCCTGTCGCCCTTTTCCTATGCCCAGGCGATCGAGATCGCCCAGCGCACCATCACCCTGTCGGGGGTGGAGATCGCGGCGCTGGATATCGGCGGCGGCTTTCCGGCCGCCTATTCCGGACAGGAGCCGCCGCCCTATCACTGGTATTTCGACATGATCAAGGAAGCGCTGACCACGCTCGCGCCCGGCAAGCTGAACGTGATGTGCGAGCCTGGCCGCGCTCTGTGCGCGCCGGGTATCTCGCTGGTGACGCAGGTGGTGATGCGCCGCGGCGACCGGCTGTACATGAATGACGGCATCTATGGCAGCTTCGACGAACAGCGCTTCGGCAGCTTTGACGAGGATTATCCGCCCACCGGCATCACCCTGGATCCGCGCGGCAAGGCCAAGCTGCTGAGCGGCGAGAAGCGGCCCTTCCGTGCCTATGGCCCCACCTGCGACAGCGCCGACGTGCTGCCGCGCCCCGTGCTGCTGCCCGACAGCATCGCCAATGGCGACTATGTGCTGTTCGGCGCGATGGGCGCCTACACCGTGTCGTCGCGCTCGCCGTTCAACGGGTACTATCCGGATAGTTGGGCAATTATCGGCTGACACTGCCGCGCGGCATGAAGGCCGCTTGGCGTTCGGCCGGCAAAGGCTCCACTGGAGCTTTTGCTTATCGGCCTCACGGGCGGTCATCGGATAATTTACTTCCTGTTAAGCATCCGACAAACGAAACATTAAGAGTGATACGCCAGCATGTCCTTCCAAAGGACATCGCCATGGCTGCTTCGCAAAAGCTTTCCCACCTGCTGCAACTGGCCGACCAGGGCCCGGCCCTACGCGCCGCGCTGGCCGAGGAAGTGGCCGAGCTGCTCACCGCCTGGCCGTCCGATTATCCCGACAGCATGCGCGGGGTGTGCGAGGCCCTGCTGGCCAAGGCAGCGCGCGATGTCGATCCCGCCACCCGCGCCCGTCTGCGCGTCCAGCTGTATTCCGATCCCGACCTGTCGGGGCGCGTGCTGCCGCGCGAATCCGTTTCCCAGACCCTGATCGAAGCGGCCCGCCGCGGCGAAGGCCTGCACGATGCCCTGGCACAGAGCCTGGGCGTGGACGACAAGATGGCGGTGCAGATCCTGGATGATGAAAGCGGCGCCGCTTTGGCGGTAGCTTGCAAGGGCGCCAATATCGAGCGCGCCGCCTTTTCGGCGCTGGCGTTGCTGGTCCGCCCGGGCCGCGACCGCGCCCATGCCTTTGCGGTGCTGGATGCGTTCGACACCGTGCCGATGAGCGAAGCCACCCGCGTGCTGCGCGGCTGGCGCGAAAACCAGCCCGCCTAGCCGAGGTTTTCCGCGTTCACCTCGTGGCGCTCGCGGGTCTTCAGGAATTTTACATTCGGAAAGCGTTCGGCGACATAGCCGATTTCCCAGGCGCTCTTGGACAGGAACACAGGCGCGCCGTCACGGTCGGTCGCCATGCCGCCCTTGTTGGCGTTTGAGAACTTTTCCAGCTCCGCCTCGCTGCCTGCCAGCCAACGGGCAGCATCGTAAGGCGAGGCTTCCAGCTCGGCGTCCAGATCATATTCGGCCACCAGCCGCGACTTGAGCACGTCCAGCTGCAGCGCGCCCACCACGCCCACGATCCATTGCGAACCGATGACCGGCTTGAACACCTGGGTGACGCCTTCTTCGGCCAGACTCTCCAGCGCGCGGGCCAGATGCTTTTGCTTCATGGGATCGGACAGGCGCACCCGGCGCAATATTTCCGGCGCGAAGTTGGGAATGCCGGTGAACACCACATTGCCCGATTCCGACAATGTGTCGCCGACGCGCAGCACGCCATGGTTGGGAATGCCGATAATGTCGCCGGGCCAGGCCTCGTCCACCGTCTCGCGCTCACTGGCGAAGAACAGGATGGGATTGTGCACCCCGATGGTCTTGGCGGTGCCCGACTGTTTCAGCTTCATGTTGCGGCGAAATTCCCCGGACGCCAGGCGCAGGAACGCCACCCGGTCGCGGTGGTTGGGGTCCATGTTGGCCTGCACCTTGAACACAAAGCCGGTGACTTCCTTGTCGCCCGGCTCGGCGGCGCGGCCGACCGCGGCCTGCGCGCGGGGCGAGGGCGCATATTGGGTCAGCGCATCCAGAAGCTGCGCCACGCCGAAATTCTTCAAGGCGCTGCCAAAATAGACCGGCGACAAATGGCCTTCCCGGTAGGTGGCCAAGTCAAAGCGCGGCAGGCCCTCGCGCGCCAGACCCACATCTTCGTCCAGCTTGGCCTTCAGTTCAGCGTCCAGCTTGCCGTCGTTAAACGAGATGAAGGCGCCTTTGTTCAGGTCCTGAATGCCCTTGAAGTTCAGGCCCATGCCGGCCGGCCACATCATGGGCGCGGTATCGATCTGCAGCTGGTCGGAAATCTCGTCCAGCAGCTCAAACGGATCGCGCGCCTCGCGGTCCATCTTGTTGACGAAGGTCATGATGGGAATGTCGCGCAGCCGGCAGACCTCGAACAGCTTGCGGGTCTGGGCTTCGATGCCCTTGGCGGCGTCGATCACCATCACCGCCGAATCCGCCGCCGTCAGGGTGCGGTAGGTGTCTTCGCTGAAATCTTCATGGCCCGGCGTGTCCAGCAGATTGAACACCGCGTCCTGGTATTCGAACGTCATCACCGCCGAAGTGACCGAGATGCCGCGTTCCTGCTCGATCTTCATCCAGTCGGACTTGGCGCGGCGGGCCTCGCCGCGCGCCTTGACCCGGCCGGCGGCATGGATCGCGCCGCCCAGCAAAAGCAGGTGCTCGGTCAGCGTGGTCTTGCCCGCGTCGGGATGGGAAATGATGGCGAAGGTGCGGCGTCTGGCGGCTTCGCTGGCGGGGGTCTTGCTCATGGCCGGGGGTTAGCAGGCCCCGCCCGTCCCGGCAACCGGAACTTAAGCCATGGTCTTTTGAGAGCTTGCCATCACCCGCTGCGCCCGGATGTACATCTCTACGGCGCGCACCGTGAACAGCGCCGCGGTGAAGACGATCGACGCATCGGAGATCAGCAGCACGTCCAGGTGCAGGGCCTGGCCTTCTACCGCCAGCCCGGTGCGCAGGCCCAGCCGCAGCAGGATCAGCACGCCCAGCACCAGCAGGGCCGCCTGCCCGCCAGTGACCATCAGGGTCCCGTCCTCGGGATGGACATCGATGGCCATGGTGCGGCCCCAGTACCAGCCGCCCACCGCACCGAGCGCCGCGGCCACCACCAGCCAGGCCCAGTCCTGCGCCACCAGGTGACGCATCATGTGATGGCCGGGCTGCGGCGCCAGCAGCGCCAGGGCAGTAACGGCCAGGATGATGGCAGGGCGGATCCACAACCGGTTCAGCTTCAGGGGCTGCGCCCGGCTCATCCGGCGCATGCGCAGATAGAGCACCGGCAACAGGATCATAATGGGAAGGAACGTCTGGAGAAGTTGCTGCTGTGTCATGTGCCCTGTTGGCGGCGCCGCTGGATGCAGATTACACGATCGGCTCGTCGACAAAAGCGCGGCCTTGCCGGTCCTCGACTTCCACGATCCACAAATCCGGATCGAACTTTACCTGTTTGTCACACCAGTCGCCGGCGCGTTTCTCGTCGGTCCAGCCGCCCAGGGCTTGCGCCCAGACCAGCCGCCCCTGGCCGTCGCGCGTCTGGTTCAGCACCAGGACCGTCCCGTCCAGCCGGTTGATCCGCAGGATGACGGCGCCGGCTTCTTCCGAACCCATGCGCACGACAAAGGCCGAGGCACCCGCCACTTCCGTGCGGCGGGTCAAAGCGCGCACGAAGATTCCGGCTTTGAGGCGCGGCGTTGCTTCCATGACAGGTTTGTATCAGGAGGCGGCGCGGAACGGCAGGACTTTGCTGGTCGCCAGACGCTCGCCCTTGGCGTCCACCGCGGCGTTGGGCAGCCGCACCGTGACGGTGGTGCCTTCGCCCAGCGCCGAGGACAGCACCGCTTCGCCGCCATGCATCGCCGCCAGCGCCTTGACCAGCGCCAGGCCCAGCCCGGTGCCTTCCTTGGTGCGGACTTCCGCATTCTGCACCTGTTCAAACGGCTGGCCCAGCCGCTCCAGGTCGGCCTTGGAAATACCGGTGCCGGTATCGCGCACCACGATCTCGATGCCCTTTTCGGCGCGCGCCGTCACGCTCACCACGCCGCCGGTTGGGGTGTATTTCACGCCATTGGACAGCAGGTTCACCAGGATCTGCTTGACGGCGCGGCGATCGGCGAACACCAGCCGCGCGCTCACTGCGATGTCCAGCTTCAGCGCCACGCCGGCCCGCTCGGCCGGGATTTTCAAAAAGCGCACGGCGCTTTCGGCGGTGTCGCCCAGATCGAACAACTCCTCGGCCAGCTCGAACTTGCCGGCCTCGATCTTGGACATGTCCAGCACCGAGTTGATCAGCTCCAGCAGATGGGCGCCCGATTCATGGATCAGGCGGGAATATTCCTGGTAGCGCGGGCCGACGGGCCCGAACATCTCGCGCGTCATCACTTCGGAAAAACCGATGATGGCGTTCAGCGGCGTGCGCAGCTCATGACTCATATTGGCCAGGAAACGCGACTTGGCGCGGTTGGCGGCCAGCGCCGCATCGCGCGCTTCCACCAGCGCGCCTTCCTGCTGCTTGCGCTCGGAAATGTCGCGGGTCACCGCCACGATGTCGGCCGGCTCGCCGGCGCTTTCGCGCGCCGGGCGGCAGCGTATTTCCGCCCACACGAAATGACCGTCCTTGTGGCGCAGCCGCACTTCGGCGCTGCCGGCGCGGCCGTGATAGCTGGATTCCATCAGTGCCGCCTGCACCGCGTCCAGATCGTCGGGATGCACGATCGCCGGCATCGGCTGGCCCAATATTTCATCGGGCAGCCGTCCCAGCAGCGCAACCGTCGCGGGGCTGGCGAAGCGGATGCGGCCGTCGGGCGAATGGCGGGTGATCAGGTCCATCGCATTGTCGGCCAGGAAACGGTACATCGCGGCGCCTTCGGCGGCGGCGGCATCGGCGGCGCGCTGGCGATCCTGGGCGGCGGCGGCGATCAGCACCGCCTGAACCAGCGCCGCCAGCACCGAACAGGCATAGATTTCCCACAGCGGCAGCGCGCCTGGATAGGTCAGCCGCGACACGGGCAGATGGCCCAGCGCCTGGACCCCGGCCACGACAGCCAGCGCCGCGCCCGCCGCCAGGCCTGCGCGCACCACGGCCGGGCGGCCGCCCGACAGCGCGGCTTCCGCGGGCACAAGCGCGAACCACACCACAAGCGGCGATGCCACCCCGCCGGTCAGCAACGCCAGATATCCGATCAACGCGGCAAAGCCCGCCAGCCCGATCTGTTCCAGCCGGGCCAGCGGCATAGAGGTCAGTCCCAGGATCGCCAGCGCGCCGGGTGCAGCCAATCCGGCCAGCGCAATGGCCTCGGCCAGGTCAGGCCGTCCTGCCACGCCGAAAAAAGCCAACCCCAGCGCCAGGCCCACGCTGGCCTTGGCCGCCTGCACCAGCACGAACTGCCGGCGCTGCTCCTTGGGGTTTGAGATGTTTGTATTAATGGCCATTAAGCTTTGCCGCCTCGCGCAGGCAGTGTCGGTCTCACAGACTTAACGAAAGCTGAAGCGCACCGTCCGCCGTTCAGTTTTCCACAAGGATTGGACTTCAACGGACTTGGGCAAACCGCCCATCATTTTCGTGACAATAATGCCGCGATTCGGCCGCCAAAGGCGACGCATCCCATCCAATGGTACACAGCGAAGTTGCCGGCCCTAACCAATCTGCAACGTAAAACCCAGCATTGTGCGGCTTCGAACGGTCACCGGCACAAGGAATGGCCTTGGTTCAGCACGCGCATCTGGCACATACGCAAGACACGGAAGATGCCGCGGCGCTTCTGGCGGCGCTGGACTGCCTGCGCTGCGCCATCACCATCTTCGACGCTGACGGCCGATTGGTGCATGCCAATGCTCATCTCAATTACCTGTTCCGCTCCTTCCCCCCGCACCAGACCCTGGTGGGACACACCTATGAAGAGCTGATCCAGCTGGAGATCGAAGGCGGGGAGATCGCGCCTTCCGCACTGGCGGGCGGCGCCAAGCCCTTCATCGCGCGGCGCCTGCGCCAGTTGAAGAAGGACGCGTTCGCGCCCCTGGACGTGCCGCTGTCCGGCCACCGGGTGATGGAGATCAAGGCCCGCCGCGACCCCAGCGGCCGCACTGTCCTGCTATGGACCGACGTCACCGCCGCGCGCGGCCAGATGGCGCGGCTGCGGGAAGCGGTCACCTTGTCGGCGGAAGCCTTTGCCTTCTATGACGCCAATGACAAGCTGATCCTGGCCAACGACCTCTACGCACATCTGTGCGGCGTGAAGACCATCAGCGAATTGATGGGCAAGACCTTTCCGGAGATCGCGGCCCAGGGCGCCTATAGCGGCCGCATCGTGCTGGACGAAACACCCGAGAAATGGCTGGAACGCCGTCTCAAGAGTCACCAGGACACGGCAGGCGCCACCACCATCCGCACCAGCACCGGCGAAGCTTACCTGGTGCGCGACCGCGCCAGCCCCAGCGGCGGCCGCGTGATGATCTTCACCGACGTCACCGACAAGGTGCGCGCCGAGACCGCGCTGGCCGAACAGGAACACGCCCTGGCCGACGCCAATGCCCAGGCCGAAAAGCAGCAATCCTACCTGGCCGACCTGGCGCACCGGCTGGACCAGACCACAACCAGCGTGAACAGCGCCAAGACCACGCTTCTGCGCACCATGGGCCATGAACTGAAGACGCCGCTGAACGCCATCCTGGGCTTTTCGGATTTGATGGCGACGTTGGCGGACAACATGACACCAGCCCAGATCCGCGAATATGCCGGGCTGGTGCATCAGGGCGGCGACAACCTGCTCAAGATGATCAACCAGATCATGGACCTCACCAAGATTTCGGCCGGCCGCTATGACCTGCGGCTGACGCCGATGGATGCGGGCGGGGTGCTGTGGATGATGCGCGAGACATTCATGCCGCGCGCCGCAGCGCGTGGCATCGCGATCGATGCCGACCGCTGCCCGGTGGGCCTGATGGTCCAGGCCGACGAAGCGGTCTTTACCGCCATGATGCATGCGCTGATGGAGAATGCCGTCAGCTTCACCACCGGGAACAGGATCACCCTGTCGGCCAGCGCCACCGAAGCGGGCATCACGGTCACTGTGGAAGACAATGGCGACGGCGTGGCGGGGGAAGACCTGGCCCGCATTCTGGAACCGTTCGAGCATGCCGGCCGCAGCGAAGGCGCCCATCACACCAAGGGTGCGGGCCTGGGCCTGACCCTGATCAAGGCCTTTGCCGAATTGCATGGCGGCGCGCTGGAACTGGACAGCCGCCCGGGCGAAGGCTTCCGCGCCACCGTGCTGCTGCTGCCGGCGCCGCTTCCCACCGCCTCCTAAGCCTCAATTTTGCCCCGGATATAAAGGTCTTTCCGCAAAAGCCGCCTTGCGCGCGGCCCGCGGATTAACGGTGATTCAAATTTTGCGAAAATTTTAAGGACATCTGATTCAAACACGATGTGCTTTTGAATCGAAGCGAAACGTTCCCGGCAGGCTTGCGTTGTCCCTGGTATGAGGAACGGCCAGTTAGTTTCAAATTTAAAGAAACAACTAAGCGCCCGGCAAAGGGGTGCACGCAATGCTGCTCGCGTGGAAACACCGAAGGGCATGTCATGATTTTCCGGGCCGTATTTTGGATTGGGCTTGTGTCGTTGTTGACGCCGCATGAGCCCGATCTTGGCCTGGGACGCCCGGGCGCCGGCACACCGCTAACCTCCCCCGCCATGATCCAGTCCGCCGCTAGTGGTCTCTCGCGGATGGGCGCGGATTGTGGTTCAGCATGTGCCGGCGGCCTCGGCATCCTTTCGGTGTTCCACCTCAATTCCGACAGCCGCGTGGCCCGGGGGCTTGCCGATGTGCGCGCCCAGATCAGGGCCGATCAGCAAGCCCGCGCCGCGCGCAGCCGGTCGATCTAGTACCCGAAGGAAAGCCCAGACTGCATAAGGGCCGGGCGCGCAAGCGTCCGGCCCTTATGTCATTTAAAGCCCGCGCGGGCGCCCGCCATTGCCGGGATTCTGGTCCGGAATGGGACCGCTGGGTATCACGCCGGGCATGTTGCCGCCGGAATAGCCGCTGCTGCGGCAGGCGCGGATGCCGCGGTCCCAGCCGACATGATAGGCGCGGTTGCTCTCATACTGCTTGTCGTCGCGCACGATCGTGTCGTCATGACGCTTGTTGGCGTCCGGGCCATACGCACTGTTGCAGCCATCCTGGTAGCCGACCTTGTAGTCGGGCGACTTGCGCAGCTTCTGGATCTCCTTGTTCTGAAACAGGCCACAGGCGGCCAGCGGCAACACAAGAAGCAGGGTCAGGACTCCTCTCCCGCGCGCGCGCATGCGCGCTGGCGGGGGAGGTGGCGTAGCTGGCTCTTGAGCCAGCGAAGCCGGAGGGAGAAAAAGCGTGCGCATGGCTACCTTCTAATTAACCAGTCCTTTTTACCCCGTTTAAAAGGAAAAGGCGCAAATTTTCGCTTCCTGGGGAGCGCTTTCATGGAACGGACGGATTTCTCGCGACATCGTGTGCTGCTGGTGGGCGCCAAGACCCATACCCTGCAGCTGCTGCGTTCGGTCATGAACATCGCCGGCGTCGGCAAGATCATTCATGTCGAGGAAGCCCGCCGCGCCCTGGAACTGCTGGGCCTGGAACATTTCCATGCTGTCTTCTACGACGAGCGAATGAACAAGGCTCCTGAACGGCCGTTCCTGGTGGCGGCGCGGCGCGACGAGGCCATGCTCAATCCCATGCTGCCGATTTTCGAATTCCAGGAACGCGCCCGCCGCCGCAATGTGGAAAAGGCGCGCGACCTTGGTGTCACCGATGTGTTGACCGTCCCGATCAGCCCCAAGACGCTGGTGACAAAGCTGCAGGTGGCGACCCATTCGCCGCGCCCCTTCATCGTGGCCAACGAATTCTTCGGCCCCGACCGCCGCGCCAAGGCGCGGCCTGCCTATTACGGCTCGGACCGCCGCAAGCGCGCAGCCAAGAAAGCCAAGTTCGACTTCACCGCGATCTGACGGGATCGTCAGTTGCAGAGCTTGGTGATGCTCAGGGTCTGCCGGGTGCGCAGATCCAGCGCGTCATTGGCACAGAGCGGCGCGGTTATGGTGCGCGCTTCATCCTCGCGATGCTGGAAGCGCAAGGTCACCGCCAGCAGCGCCAGGTTCCAGTCCGAAAATTCGCGGTTCATCACCGGGCTGTCGGCGCCCAGCCGCGCGGCGTCGCGGAAATAAGGCTCGGCATCGGCGACATGCTCCTGCTCCAGCAGATACAAGCCCCGGAACATATGGGCGCGCGGATCCTTGGGATACTTGTCCACCAGGGTCAGGCTGTCGGCCTTCATGGCTTCGACATCCTTGGGCATCTGCTCGGGCGGGATATAATCCATGCCGCCCTTGGCATATTGCACATAGGTGTTGCCCGACACCGCGAACGCCGTCGTCATCAGAGCGACCCAAAGCCCCGCAATGGTGGCGGCAACGGAGCGGCCGGGCAGATGATCCTCTTCATCGTTCCAGGCGATCAGGATGATGAAGGCCAGCACCGCGCCCGCCATGCAGCCGCCCAGATGGGCATTGACGTCGGTGACTGAGCCGCCATGCGCCACCGCCGGCATCAGGGCCGGAAACAGCGAGCCGCCCGCCACCCGGCGCATCAGGTTGGGACGCGGGGCGCCGGCATGGAAGCTGAGGGTGAACAGCGCCGCCAGGGTGGCCATGATGGCGCCCGAAGCGCCTACCGACAGCGCGTCGGGCGCATTCAGCATGGTGGACAGCACTGCGCCCGCGAAGCCGCCGGTGAAATAGATCGCGGCAAACCAGCCGATGCCGACCATCGGCTCCAGCAGAAAGCCCACGATCAAAAGGGTAATGAGATTGCCGATCAAATGGTCGGGCGAACCATGCAGGGTGGTGGCGGTGAACAGGCGCCACCATTCGCCCTGCCCCAGCACCTGGATGCGGTCGGACGCGCCCATTGCCAGAAGGGTGAAATGACCGGGCGAATAGGTGCCCATCCGGTCGGTGGCGGCCCGCAATTCGCCCAGAAACCGCGCCACCAGGATGGCGCTGACCGTCAGGGTGAACCAGGGAATACGGCCCAGCAGGCGGCCGACAAAGCCCGGCGGCGCCTTGGTTTTCGGCGCATCAGTGGACGCAGTGCGGCGGACAGCGACCAGGGGGATCCGGGCGGCGGCGCGTTTTCCAAATGTTGCGGACAAAAAACCCCCACGGCCCCGAAGCGCCGTGAGGGTAGGCTGGTCTGGCTTTCCGCCCGGTAAAGCCGAAGCGTTAAAAGCCGGGAAACTCTATTCGGCTGCGGCCCTGACGGCGTGGTCTTCCTTGGTCAGGTTCTCGGCCGCGAAATCCCAGTTCAGGATCTTGCCCAGGACGCTTTCCAGGTATTTGGGGCGTGCATTCTGGTAGTCGAGATAATAGGCATGCTCCCACACATCCACGGTGAGCAGGCAATTGACGCCCTTGGCCATCGGGGTTTCGGCATTGGCGGTCTTCTCGATCGCAAGCTTGCCGCCTTTGCTGACCAGCCAGGCCCAGCCGGACCCGAACTGGGTCTTGCCGGCTTCGGCCAGCTGGGCGACCAGCTCATCCTTGCTGCCGAACGCCGCGGTGATGGCGCTGTCGAGCGCGGCCCCGGCATCGGTCTTGGCCGGGGTCAGGCTGCGCCAGTAGAAATCATGATTCCACACCTGCGCGGCGTTGTTGAAAATCTGCTTGTCCTTGGCTTCGGAGGCGCCGGCGGTCTTGCGCACGATCTCTTCCAGTTTCAGAGCCGCATAGGGCGTGCCATCCACCAGCTTGTTGAGTGTGTCCACATAGGTCTGGTGATGCTTGTGATAATGAAACTTGATGGTCTCGGCCGAAATGGTGGGGGCCAGGGCGTCTTCGTCCCAGGGCAATGGGGCAAGTTTAAAGGGGGCAGGCATGGGCTACTCCTTGCGGTGCAATATCGGGGTTTCCCGTTAACGCCCGGAGCGGAAAAAAGCTCCGCGCGTGCCAGATGTCACAGTCGCGATGCATCAACGCAACATAGTGTTGGCGTGAGGAATTTTGTGACGTGAGCAGGAGCGTCGAGCGACGTGTACAAGAGTACACGAGCGATGGCGCGACGCCCTCGCGACGCAAAAGGACCGCGCCAAGACAATTCGTGATGACTGTAACCCAAATGTCATTCGACTTTCGCGCCCACGTCGCGCAAAACATCGAACAAGCGGGAGATATTGTTCAGAGCTTTTCGGAGCACAACATGCCTGCATATGAAATCTGCTATCTCGATGAGACCGGCGCCCTCACCTACAAATTTTCCGCCACCTGCGATGATGACCAGCGCGCCAAGATCCTGGCGCATGCCATGAAGCTGCCCAGCGCCAAGAAACTGGAAGTGTGGGCCGGCGAGGCGCTGATCTACACCCGTCCCAGCGCGGTGCTGGAAAGTCACTTGCTGCGGGCCAGCTGAGCTAGATCAGCTTTTCAGCTCTGACCCAATCCAGCGTTTTGTCCAACGCGCGGGTCAGGCGGTCGAACATTTCGTGGATCTCCGCTTCGCTGATCACCAGCGGCGGGCACAGCGCGATGCGGTCGTGCAGCAGGGCGCGCACGATGATGCCCTCGTCCTGGCAGAGCTGGCCGCACTTGGCGCCCACGCCCTTGGCCGGATCGAAATTGCGCTTGGTCTTCTTGTCCGGCGTCAGTTCGACGGCGCCGATCAGGCCCACGCCATTGGCCTCACCCACCAGCGGGTGATCACCCAGCGCCTTGAGCCGCTTTTCAAACACCGGTGCGACTTTGCGGACATGGCCGAAGGTGTCGCGGCGTTCGTAAATCTCCAGCGTCTTCAACGCCACCGCGGCGGCGACCGGATGGGCGCTGTAGGTGAAGGCGTGCCACAACCCGCCGATGCGGGTGGCTTCAGCTTCGATGATCTCCACCAGTTCCGGCGACAGCAGCACCGCCGAGATCGGCAGATAGGCCGATGACAGCGCCTTGGCGATGGACATGGAGTCGGGCTGGTAATTATAGGTTTGGCAGCCAAAGGCGTTGCCGGTACGGCCAAAGCCGCAGATCACTTCATCGTCCACCAGGAAGATGCCGTACTTGTCCAGCACCGCGGTGATCGCCTCGAAGTAACCCTTTGGCGGCACCATCGCCCCGCCCGCGCCCATCACCGCTTCCACGAACATGGCGCAGATCGTGTCAGGCCCTTCGCGCAGGATGGTGGCTTCGAGATCGGCGGCCAGGCGGGCGGAATATTGCTCCTCGCTCTCCCCGTCGCGGGCGCCGCGATAATAATGCGGGCATTCCACCCGCACCGTGAAATCGAACGGCAGGTCGAAGCTTTTGTGGAACGCGTCCAGCCCCGTCAGGCTGGCGCTGGCAAGCGTGACGCCATGATACGCCTTGTTGCGGGCGATGATCTTCTTGCGCCCGGTCTGGCCGCGGGCATTGGCGGCATACCACATCAGCTTGATCTGGCTGTCATTGGCTTCCGACCCGGAGTTGGCGAAGAACACCTTGCCGGTGGGCATGGGCGCCATCTCTTTGAGCTTTTCCGACAGCGCGATGGCGGGCTCATGGCTCTTGCCGCCAAAGATATGGGCGAAGGAGAGCTTGCGCATTTGATCGGCCGCGGTCTGGACCAGTTCTTCCTCGCCCCAACCCAGCGCCGTGCACCACAACCCGCCCATCGCTTCCAGGTAATCCTTGCCGTCGGCGCCATACAGGAAGACGCCCTTGCCGCGCTCGATCACCAAAGGCCCGGTCTGACGCAGGACAGTGAGGTTGGTGAAGGGATGCAGCAGGCTCGCCATGTCGCGGGCCTGCGTATTCGACAGAACGGGATTGGACATCGGGCGGTCTCACTATCGCGGCGCGGGGAATCTACCTTATGATGGCGGCAATTGAACGCCCATTCCCGGATTTCTGACATGCGTTTGCAACTGATGGCCGCACGCGGCGCGCTGACCAGCCTGGTGCTGGCCGTCCTGGCCGGCATCGGCGCGGTTGCGTGCGTGCGGCTGGGGATTTTCACCGACACGGGCGGCCGCACCGTCATGATCCTGGCCACCGGGCTTGGCCTTTTGGCGCTGGGACTGGCGCTGGTGTGGCTGAAACAGGCGCTGACCCGCAATGCCGGAGACGGCAAGCGCCTGGGGCTGATCGCCCTAGCTGGCTCGCTGATCTTCCTCTACCACCCGCTGACTTACGTCTATTACGGCTTTACGGCGCTTCCCATCCACGACGCCACCACCGATCCGGAAGACCCGCCCCAGTTCGTGGCGCTGGCAAAAATCCAGCCCGCCAACGGCCGGGTGTTCGATAGCCAGCGCAAGATCACCTACAAGGGCGAACAGGTCACCATCGCCTATGCCCTGCATGAAAAATATCCGACCCTGACCAAGCCGCATGCCGGTTTGCTGGTGTCGCCGCAGAAAGCCTATTGGCGCGCCCATGCCGCAGTGGAGAAACTGGGCTGGACCATTATCGATGCCAGCGAAAAGGATCTGCGCATCGAAGCCACCGACAAGAGCCTGTGGTTCGGCCGCATCAGCGACATCGTCATCCGCGTGCGCCAGGCCGGCACCATCGGCAGCCGAATCGACCTGCGGTCTGAAAGCCGCGATGGCACGCTCGACCATGGCCGCAACGCCGCACGGCTGAAGGCCTTCTTCACCCAGTTCCACTTCTGAGCCACTGACCGGCGTTTTCCGTCACCAGGCCGCGCCTTTTCAACCAGTCCAGATGCGCCCTGGTCTGCAGCGCCGCCGCGCCGCGCAAGGCGCTGTCGATGCCGGGATAGAGTTTTTCCACAATCGCAGTGATCGCAGCGCCGCCGTCCAGCGCGTCCAGAATTTGCGCCTCGCGCTGGCGGCGATGGGCGATGAGCTGCTGCAGCCAGGCGCGCGGCTGCGGAATCGGCGAGCCGTGGGTGGGATAGAAAATCGCATCGCCCCGTGTGCTGAGCTTTGCCAGGCTGGCGAGATATTGGCCCATGTCGCCATCGGGCGGCGCAATCACGCTGGTAGACCAGCCCATCACATGATCGCCGCTGAACAGCGCCTTCTCCTGCGCCAGCGCAAAGCACATATGGTTGGCGGTATGGCCGGGTGTCGCCACACAGGCGATGTCAAAACCATCACCGGCCAGCGCCGCACCGTCCGTAATGACGACGTCGGGCACAAAGTCATGGTCATGCGCCTCGTCGGCGGCGCCTTCACCGGCACCGGCCGGCGCGGCCGGCGCCAGCGCATAGGTCTTCGCCCCCGACCATTGCTGCAACGGCGCGGCGGCAGGCGAGTGGTCGCGGTGGGTATGGGTGATCAGGATGTGGCTGAGCCTGCGCCCCGCCAACGCGCGCTGCAGGGCCTGGACATGCGACGGGATCAGCGGCCCCGGATCCACCACCGCCACATCGGCGCCCGCGCCAATCAGATACGTGCCGGTGCCCTTGAAGGTGAAAGGCCCGGGATTGGGGGCCAGGATCCGCGACACCTGGGGCGACAGCCGCATCTCCATCCCGGGGGGCGCATCCAGAGAGCGGTCGAAATTCACGCTTTGTTAACCCGCAAAATCTCGCCAGCCCGCAAAATCCCCGGCAAACTTACGCCTTTTCCGCTCTCGGTAAAGCAGTCCTTAATCCGGAACCCGTCATGCTCCGGAATTATTCGGTGGTGGAGCATTTTCAGTGGCCAATGATCGTTCGGTCCGGTTTCTCAGCGCGCTTGGCGGTGCCTCCACCAGCCGCGTGCTGAATCTTTTCCGCATTGCGGCCGACAATGTCGACAATCCCGAGCATCTGGAAAAGCCGCTGTTCATCTCGCCCATCATCAACAAGGCCTTCCTGCTCAAGCACCGTACCCGCGCCGACGAAACCTATCTGTTCGCCAGCCCCCGCGCGGTGGCGACCAAGATCATCATTCCCTTCGACTCGACGGATCTGCGCGCCGGCGGCCGCTCGCTGTTCGTGGACCAGCGCGGCTATACCGAAGCGCTGCGCGAAGTGGGCAACTACAAGAGTGACGCCCTGGAACGCGACCTGTCGGTGCTGCGCATGCTGAACGCGGTGCCCAGCCTGGACCCGTTCCTGCTGCGCGAACATCTGCGCATGAACAAGATCGAGGTTTCGCCAAGCTATTTCGCCATCTCCGAAGGCGACCAGGAGCGGATGCACGCTTTCGTCACCCAGGAAATGTCCAAGCTGATCGCGCTGGCGGGCGGCGACGGTGGCTCGTCGGGACGCCTGGTGTCGGCCATGTTGTCCAACGAGATCGACGAAAAGCTGGAGCCGCTGCGCCTGACCCTGGGCCTGACCGGCAACGACTTCCGCGAAGGCGTGTTCAGCTGGCGCGGCTTTCTGTATTACAAATGGTCGATGGGCAAGTTCTGGCCCGACGTAATGGGCGTGCTGCGCGAGATCAACAACATCCAGCCGTTCGGCGGCCTGACGCCGGAGCAGAAAGTTTACCTGACCGCCGCCCGCCGCAACATCATCGAGATGGTGCGCGACAACGGCAATCATGTGAACAAGGCGCTGAGCGTTTATGACGCCTCCTTTGGCGACCTGGTGGAGAAACAGTCGCCCAAGACCTTCCGCGACTTCCTGCTGAGCGCGCCCTACATGTTCCTGGAACTGGGCGAGAAGCTGGGCGCCATCTCCCATATCGTCAGCTTCTGGCGCTATCGCTTCCCGCCTGGCGGCCCCACCTATATCGATGCCGACGAACTGGCCGCGATCTTCCAGGACTTCTCCTGCGGCTTCGGCGAGAAGCTGCAGGGCGAAAGCTCGATCATCAAGAAGCCCGTCGTGATTGACACGACCGCGGCGTGAGGCTTGTCTCTTCCTCCTCGCGGAGGATAGTTTGCGCACATTCGAAATCATCGCCGGCCTGCTGTTGGCCGTGATCCTGTTCACCGTCCTGAAAGTGATCGGGATGATGGTCAAGTTCGCCCTGATCGCGGCCGTCCTGGGCTTTGTCGCGGGGCTGCTCCTGGCCAGAAACTTTAGGCGCTCGGCTTAGGGAACTTTTGGGGTAAGGTGGCGTTATCAGCGCATTCGCCCCCAAAAGGATATATTCGCAATGCTCAAGTCATTGACCCGGCTGGCTTCCATCGCCGCCCTGACAACGCTTTCCTTCGCCCTCCCCGCCCAGGCTTCCGACAAGGGTGAGGTCCTGCGCAACGCCAATGAGGTCGTGAACGACCTGCGCCATGACCCGGCCTTCGGCACCGCCCGCAACATGCTGCAGGGCGCTGAAGCGATCTACATCGTGCCCAAGCTGGTCAAGGCGGGCTTCATCTTCGGCGCCGAAGGCGGCGAGGGTGTTTTGTTGCACCGCACCGGCCATGGCTGGAGCACACCGCGTTTCTACGACATGGGTTCGGCCAGCTTCGGCCTGCAGATCGGCCTGGAACAGGCCAAGCTGGTGTTCATCATCAACTCCAAGCGCGCCCTGCGCGGCATTGAAAAGGGCGAATTGAAGCTGGGCGCAGGCGCCGGCATCACCGTCGTCACCCTGTCCAGCGCCGCCGAAGGCGCCACCACCACCCATGGCGGCGACATGGTGGTCTGGGCCTCGGGCACCGGCGCCTATGGCGGCCTGACCTTCAACGGCACCGTCATCAAGCAGGACAAGGACGAAAACGCGGTCCCGGCCACCGGCCCGGAAGCCCAGGCCCTGCGCAGAAACCTTGCAAGCATCTGGTAAGTCAGATGCTTGCCTTGTTTAAAGGGCGCGTCCGGGCATCTGGTAAAGCCTCCCAATCGGAGTAAGCTTTGGGGCGCACAGGGGATACCCCGTGCGCCCCAATTCTTTGAGACCCAAAAGGAAACCCCATGAAGAAACTGATCATGCTGGCCGGCGCTGCCGCCCTGCTCGCTACCCCTGCCTTCGCTGACCTGGCCGGCGAACTGTCCACCGCCCAGACCCATGCCGGCATGGCCTCCAGCCAGGCCGACATCGCCATGGCGCAAAAGCATCTGCAGCACGCCGTGAACTGCCTGGTCGGCCCCAGCGGCGCCGGCTTCGACGCCGCCGCCGGCAATCCCTGCGGCAAGGCTGGCGCGGGCGCCATCCCCGACAGCATCGACGCCGCCCAGAAGGCCAAGCTGACCAAGATCGCCGCTTCCGCCAAGACCGGCGTGGGCTCCAGCGACCTGGCCACCGTGCAGAAGGCCGCCAAGGACACCGCCGACGCGGTTGCCGCTGCCAAGTAGGTTCGTCTTACAGAAATGAAAAGGGCCGCTCCGATGGGGCGGCCCTTTTGTTTTATGCGTGCGGTTTTTCCGCTCGATTGCCGATCCAATCCATGGCGGCGAACAGCAGGCCTGACACCACGAAGGTCAGGTGCAGCATCAGCATCCAGCGCAGCTTGGGCTCGTCCAGATGTGCGCCCTCCTCGGTCAGGCTCATGAAAGCGCGCAGCAGCGAAATGGCGGAAATCGCCACGATCGAGCCGATCAGTTTCATCTTCAGGCCGGAGAAATCCAGCGTGCCCATCCAGCCGGGACGGTCCTCGGCATTCTCGGTGTTGATCTTGGAGACGAAATTCTCGTAGCCGGAGAAGATCACGATCACCACCAGGTTGCCGGCCAGCGACAGGTCGATCATCCCCAGCACCGCCAGGATCACCTTTTCGGGATCCACCACGTTCAGGTTCATCGCCTCGGGGAAAGCATGGATCAGTTCGGCCACAAAGGCGGCCAGCAGCATCACCAGCGACGCCACCATGCCCAGATAGAAGGGCGCCAGCAGCCAGCGCGACTTGAACAGGGTCTGTTCCAGTACCGCTTCGACCTTGTTGCGTTGATGCATGGCCCGCCCCTGTTTCCGCTTTTAGTTCCATAGCCAGAAATCGCGCCGAAAACGAGGCGAAACCCCTGCAAAAACTCTGCGGCCCTCTTATATTACCGCCATGGCCCACAATAACGGCATGGTCCCCCGCTCAAAAAAGACGCGTGCTCCAAAGGGCATGAGCGAGAACGCTGCCAAGTTTCAGGCGGCGGTCGAGAAGATGCCCCTGGCCGCGGGCGCGCCGGAAGAGGCGATCGACCCGGCCTATGTCACCGTGCCCATCAGCGAGTTCGTGCCCCACCGCCCGGCCCGCCCCGCAAAATCCGAAGGCGGCAAGAAATTCAAGCTGGTCAGCGACTATCAGCCGGCCGGCGACCAGCGCACCGCCATCCCGGAGCTGGTAGCCGGGGTCAACGCCAACGAGCGCGACCAGGTGCTGCTGGGTGTTACCGGTTCGGGCAAGACCTTCACCATGGCCAAGATCATCGAGGCCACCCAGCGCCCCGCCTTGATCCTGGCGCCCAACAAGACCCTGGCGGCGCAGCTCTACAGCGAGTTCAAGACCTTCTTCCCCGAAAACGCGGTGGAGTATTTCGTCAGCTATTACGACTACTACCAGCCCGAAGCCTATATCCCGCGCACCGACACCTATATCGAGAAAGACTCCTCGCTGAACGAGGAGATCGACCGCATGCGCCATTCGGCGACGCGGGCGATCCTGGAACGCGACGACGTCATCATCGTGGCGTCGGTGTCCTGCATCTATGGCATCGGCTCGGTCGAGACCTACTCAGGCACCGCCGTGAGCATCGCGCGCGGCGACAAGATCGATCGCAACGCCGCCATCCAGAACCTGGTGGCGCTGCAATACCGGCGCAATGACGACAATTTCACCCGTGGCGCCTTCCGGGTGCGCGGCGACACCATCGACATCTTCCCGGCGCACCAGGAAGACCGCGCCTGGCGGGTCGAGCTGTTCGGCGACACGGTGGACAACATCACCGAGTTCGATCCCCTGACCGGCCACAAGGCCGGCGTGCTGGATGCGATCAAGGTCTATGCCAATTCGCACTATGTGACGCCGCGGCCCACGCTGCAGCAGGCGATGAAGGGCATCAAGGCGGAGCTAGTCACCACCCTGGCCGACTTCCGCACACGCGGAAAATTGCTGGAAGCCCAGCGCCTGGAACAGCGCTGTACTTTCGACCTGGAGATGATCGAAGCCACCGGCAGCTGCGCCGGCATCGAGAATTATTCGCGCTGGCTGACGGGCCGCAAGGCCGGTGAGCCGCCGCCCACCCTGTTCGAATATCTGCCCGACAATGCGCTGGTGTTCGCCGATGAAAGCCATGTCAGCGTGCCGCAGATCGGGGCGATGTACAAAGGCGACTATCGCCGCAAGTTCACGCTTGCCGAATACGGCTTCCGCCTGCCCAGCTGCATCGACAACCGCCCGCTGAAATTCGAGGAATGGGACGCGATGCGGCCCCAGTCCATCTATGTCAGCGCCACGCCGGGCAACTGGGAGATGGAGCGCACCGGCGGCGTCTTCACCGAACAGGTCATCCGCCCCACCGGGCTGATCGATCCGCCGGTGGAAATCCGCCCGGTGGAAAGCCAGGTCGATGACCTGATCGCCGAATGTCAGCTCATCGCCAAGCGCGGCTATCGCGTGCTGGTCACCACCCTGACCAAGAAGATGGCCGAGGACCTGACCGAATACATGCACGAACAGGGCATAAGGGTGCGCTACATGCACTCCGATGTGGAAACCCTGGAGCGCATAGAGATCATCCGCGACCTGCGCCTGGGCGCGTTCGATGTGCTGATCGGCATCAACCTGCTGCGCGAAGGGTTGGACATTCCCGAATGCGGCCTGGTCGCCATCCTGGACGCCGACAAGGAAGGTTTCCTGCGCAGCGAGACTTCGCTGGTGCAGACCATCGGCCGCGCCGCGCGCAACGTGGACGGCAAGGTGATCCTGTATGCCGACCGCATCACCGGCTCGATGGAGCGCGCCATGGCCGAAACCGGCCGGCGCCGCACCAAGCAGGAAGCCTATAACAAGGAACACGGCATCACCCCGGCCAGCGTGAAGGCCAGGATTTCCGACATCATGGGTTCGATGTATGAGCGCGACCATGTCACGGTGGATGGCGGAGCGCTGGCCGAGCCGGGCCGCGAGTTTGTCGGCCACAACATCAAGGCGATCATCGCCGACATCGAAAAGAAGATGCGCATCGCCGCCGCCGACCTGGAGTTCGAGGAAGCCGCCCGGCTGCGCGACGAACTCAAGCGGCTGCAATCCACCGCGCTGGCGATTGCCGATGATCCCTTTGCCCGCCAGAGCGACGTGCAGCGCGCCAACCTGGATGCCGAGATCACCTATTCGACGGACGACAGCCCGTCCAAGCCGATCCCGGGCAAGGGCGGGCGCAAGCGCCTGCAGCGCGCGGGCCGTCCGAATGTTCCCAAAACGTTTGGGAGCAGGGCTCGATAAGGGGTGCCACCCGCTATCGCGGCGGCAATACGCTGTCGCTAGCCGTGGCAGTCGCGCGCGGTAAGCCGCTGTTCCAATGGACTTATCGTGGTAACCGCCGCCGCGCTTCGGCCGAAAGCATTGTTATTTAGGGCTTTTGCGCCTATATGAGGTCCTACGTGGTTCTTGCGTCCTAAGTCAGACGAAGCGCTTTCAGTCTTTCTGACCTGCCCTCCTAACCGAGGCGCGCCGGACGCACCGAAAAACTTCCCTCGATCAGACAACTTGTTACCACGGCCGTCCCGGCATTTCGCCTGGACGGAACCCGATGACCAAAGGAACAATCATGACCATCGGAACCGTGAAGTTTTTCAATTCCACCAAGGGTTTTGGTTTCATTTCGCCGGAAGGCGGCGGCAAGGACGTGTTTGTGCACGCCTCGGCCGTTGAAGCTGCCGGCATGCGTACGCTGTACGAAGGCCAGAAGGTCAACTTCGACGTGGTGCCGGACGCGCGCGGCGCCAAGGCCGCCAACC
>Ga0073936_10002030_pt1 | contig 30565 bp, 13 predicted proteins | sample AliMusrvi5mmetaG_FD_87041 | JGI IMG/M metagenome (GOLD analysis project Ga0073936, IMG submission 87041) | Freshwater lake bacterial and archeal communities from Alinen Mustajarvi, Finland, to study Microbial Dark Matter (Phase II) - Alinen... | ecosystem: Environmental > Aquatic > Freshwater >...
GACGAGCCTTGGTCGCGGACGAAGTTCACGGGGTGGATGGAAAAGCCCGAAACCGGTCGCCTTGAGCATTGATTTCTTCGGTGCCGCTCCACTTCATTACCAACAGGGACGCGGGCGACTACGATGCCAAAACAAAACGAGCCGCAGGCGCGGTCGCTCCGCATCCCTGGACGAAAATGCCTGCGGCTTTGTCTTTTTCATGACCAGGAACAGCGAACAAGAGAAACAGAAGAGCGACGAAGAACAGAAACGCCAAGCCGCCCAGTGGCTTGCCGGTCTCGTCCAGACCGTCAGGTGTCACGACCATGCAAGCTGCGGAAAGGAGGCGCATGGACGAGCTGCTTGAGGCAATTATTTTGCCCTCCAACTGGAAAATGGCTGCCTGAGGCTTATTAACCGGGGAGTCACTGCGCGATCGCCTATTTATAGTGCATCAGGCACCGATCTTTTGGGCAATGCGAGTACGCAGCCCGCAAGAAGGCGACTAAAGTTGCCGTGTCTCGGATCAGGACTCCGTCTCGATGGCTGACCGCGAGTTCGTCTTGGAGGGCCGGCGGTTCGTATCCCCGGTGCTGGAGGTGAACCAGCCACAGAAAAGGGCGGTCAAGGAAGACGCAGACCTCTGCGCCTCCGCCGAAAGTGAAGCCAAGTGGTCAAACAGTTGTTCGAGGGCAAGATCGAAGGCGCCTTCCTGGAGTGTGACCAACTGGTTGCAAACGGTCATTTTGCAAGGAGTTGGCGGCGGAAGTACTTCTCGTCAGTAGTCGTGCCTCGACAGTCCGTTCCCGCCGCATGACTTCCCTCGCCGACTAGCGGGAACTGCCGGCAAATACCCCTTCTATTCACGCTTTCTGAGGCGTTCTCGAAGACGTAGCCCACGCAACGCTATTTTGTGGCCTGACGACACTCCCTTAGCTCGACGGAATCGCCAGCTAAGGAGGAACATGGGTGGATTGGGTCTTGTCAGGTACCCCGGAGGGAAGTCGAAACTCCGCGACCGGATCGCCATGCGGCTCGCAGAACAGGCAGCACACGATGGCCTTGAATACCGGGAGCCGTTCTTCGGCGGCGGCGGCATCGGGCTGAAGCTGCTTGCGGACAACAGGGACATGACCAGGCTCTGGATCAACGACAAGGATATTGGAATCGCCTGTCTCTGGACTGCGGTCATCCGGCACCCTGACGAGTTCAAGGAACGAGTCCGCAGGTTTCAGCCCTCCGTCGAGGCATTCTACGAACTGCGGCACGAGCTGACGACGGTCTCCGCGATGCCGACGGAACCCGCTAGGATCGTCGATCTGGGCTTCCAGAAGCTCGCCATCCACCAGACGTCGTATTCCGGTCTGGGCACTAAGTCCGGCGGCCCATTGGGCGGCGCCGAGCAGAAGTCTCGGTACAAGATAGACTGCCGCTGGTCGCCCGACTGCGTCTGCCAGAAAGTGGACAAGCTCCACGACCTCTTTGCGGGCATCGAAGTCCGCGGCAACTGCTGCACCAACCTCGACTTCGCCGAGGTGATCGAGGACACCCGCTGTCGCGGGCTGCTGTACTTTGACCCGCCCTACTACATCAAGGGCAACGACCTCTATCAACACGGGTTCATCGGCGAGGACCACGCACGCTTGGCGAACGCCTTGAAGGACACGGAGCATGCCTGGGTCTTGTCGTATGACGATTGCCAAGAGGTTCGGCATCTCTACGAGTGGGCGGACATCGAGCCTCTGGACGTGAACTACAGCATTACCGCGGTCAAGGACAAGGACACCGGCAACCGTCTGTCTCGCACCAAGACCGAATTGCTGATATGTCCGAGTCGGATAACGCCCGTCCCCTAGCTCATAGCTGTACGGCAAACCGACTCGGTGAGTCGCGGCACTTCCGAAGTAGTCCATGAAGTGTCCATTGCTGATCCGTAAGGTTCCCTCCCGCAATCCCTTGTCCAGCCTCTGGAGGCAATGCCCAGCGGTCAGCCAGTACCACGTGTCGTGCAGCGATAGGACGAAGCCGGAAATGGCAGACACCCTTCTGATCCACTGGTGGGTCTTCCCGTTGTAGAGTTCGACCTCTCCCACGAGCACAACGAGATGGCGGCTCATGAATTGAAGGAATGCCAATCCGTCATCCTGGTCTTGCACGCTTGCCATCCATTTCGCTTTCATATTGGGGTCTGGCTAGCTTGCTTCGCTCACTTCGTGATAAGCCGCCTTGAGTTCGGGAACAAGCTTCTCCTCCAGCTCGGTTGCGTTCCTGTAGAAGGTCGTCTTCCAGTTCCGAACGTCGAACTCCAGGGTCGTTCCTTTTCGAGCAGTCTGGATAATTCGCTTTCTTAGCGCCCGTGCGTGGCCAAGTTCAAAGTACACGTTGGACGAGTTCAGCGTGAAATCTGCGATGACGATTTGGGCATGGTCGATTTCGTCCATAATCTTCTGCGAGATTTCGAAGTCACCATCGAGCAAGTCCATCCGGTTGATCTCAAGCACAAGCCCAGATTTCTCCACTGCCCGCTTCATGGCCGCAAAATAGTCAACCAAAGCCGGCTCTTCTTCCTCACGGAAGGACATCGCGACGAAGACGACGACCGAGCTGTCGGGAATCGCTGCCGTCGGGACCGTAATCGGACGTACCGGGAACAGTTCGCCCGACGAAGCCGGTCGCGACTGTGCGTCAACCCGCTTGAAGAACTCGCCACGAGAAGTCGACACGGGATAGTACGGGCGGGGCGCCTGGTCGACGACTGTGTATACGACTTTCTTTCCTCCGACATCGACAGCCCCGACCGTCGTCGGCCAAGACAAGAGCGAGCCTGCGACACGTTTGAGCGCTGCCGCTGCCTCGTCGACATTTGATTCTGGAATACCAACAATCTCCGCATTGTCGCGAACGCCACAAAGAAGGATACCGCCCTCTGAGTTGGCAAATGCCGCGAGATTGCGTGCAACCGCGTCTTGAGAGGGTACTCGTTCCTTGAACTCGACAACCTGGGATTCGCCACCAGCAATCAGTTGGCGAATGCCGTTGGGACTAAGATCGAATGATGGCATGACAATCCTCGCAAATATCGTTCCTGCTGCTGGAAAGCTCACGGCAACCGTAGGCGAAGAACCCAGCGACAGCCGATGCCCATAAACTACCGGCAGCAGTGTCGGCTGTCAACTATCGACGCCACAAGCGGGCGTGTTGCTCGGTCGGACCGTCCCTGTGATACGGACCCCACTGGCCCAATGCCGCACCCAGGCACCCGCCCATTTGATGCCATCCCCCTTTCGCCAGGCGAACTCCTTGGAGGTCTTGCATACGATCTGCGACGGATGGAACTGGCGCCCGAAAGCACGCTCCCGCCAGCATTGGCTTATAGGGAGTAGGCGTTCAGATTATTGAAGACGTTCTGGTGGAACCGAACGCGACGAACGGGCCCGAGATTCAGGGCAGCGTGAAAATAGCGGTCGATCCAGTTCAAGGTGTCGGCCGCAACGGCATTGCACTGTTGAGCGGACTTGCCGACAAACGAGGCTCCCGAAAGAGTCCCGTCATGGATCAAGTCGTTGCGCATTTTCACGGTATCGTGCGAGAGTGGCGGGATGTGGAACCTCCCGGCTGCCGCTGTCAGGTACTCATAGAAACTTAGCTTGTGGGCAATCGCCGCCTTTCGCTTTTCGCTCGCGGCGATGACCTGGAGAGTCGTTGTGGCGCTGAGATACAAGTCTTCGAGGGACCAGCACGCCAGGGTGTCGAGCCAATGGTGGACGACGAGCGAGATCTTCTCGGATGTTCCTGCACCATGGTAGGCTGCCAAGAATGCCTCAATTACTTCCCTGAACTCCTCTTGATTGTTTACGCAAGTCTCGGCAACGCTAATCGCTCGCTCTCGCGGAAACTTTGGGCCGACTTGCGCGAACATGAGTTCTGAGTGTGGCAAGCTGCGTTTGACGGTAACCGAACGACCGCTCAGGTAGGATGCGCCGAGACAAAGCGGCAGTAACTCCGCCCATGTGCCTTCAACTGCTATTGCTCCGTCGTTTCCCGTAATAGGATGTTCTGCCGTGTAAGTCTCGGCACACTGGCCTTGCTCCTCAACGGCTTGCTTGACTGCGGCGAAATTGTTTTCCTGGTTAAACGACCAGACGCCATGAGTTCCCGTAACTGTGAATTGAGCAGGATCATCGGGAACCAAGAGATTGACAAAGCGGAATCCGATCATGTTTGTTCTCCCAAGCGGGCATTCTCGCACGCATCGCAGGGCCCAGACAATTGCCGTGCATTATGCGCTAATCTAAGTCCTTTGTCGTCCGATGTCAACAACCTCTCGTCTTCCGGAACGACCGATCCACTCGTCCAACCACGACTTTGCTGCTCGAACCGTCCCGAATTCCCGAAATCACAGTGCATCGTGCTACCTTGCTTTTTGGCGACGTGCCAAGGTGACCCGTGCAGACCTTCGCCGCCATCCCCGCGCCGCCGACCATCATGGCACACGGTCGCACCCGACTGACATTTCGAGAGGAAGTTGCCAACGACGATTCACTTGCGGCTTCTGAATTCCCGTTCAGAACGGCCCGAGAACATCAAGGTAGCACTGCGACACCTTGATCGGGCAAGATGCCGCTACAAAGCGAGTCCCCATGAAAGTCCGTCGCCATGCTCGGTCGGCACAAGGCTAGAGTTACGAAACGACTTTGACGCGGTGCAGCAGAGCTTGGGAGGTTCCTGCGCCGGCTGGAAAGAGTCGACCGATTGGGTTAATGGACCAGGGTTACATCGTACTACCTTGATTCCTCGAAACGAAGGTCGGGCTTTGAGCGAGGATGACCATGTTTGCCGGCAAATCGGCTTCGCCGTGCTTTTTGGGCCGCTGGCTCCTATCGGGAGGTATTTCCGGCGTCACTGCGTGCTTGTTCGTATTCAGCAACCGCTTGGCTGACGTCAGCCCATGCCTTCGTCACACGCTTTTCAGGTCATCCGACATTTTAGGTCATCCGATTGACCGGCGGTCGGTTGGTGGTAGACTGGCGGTTGCTGGCGGACCGGGAACCGATGCCAATCACGCGCTGGCAAGCTTCGCCGCCGGCATTTCTCTTTTGGGAGGACCGAACCATGAAAGCGAAAACGCTCAACGGGCGCCTGCTCTGCGTCAGCGGGGCTGCGTACTCAATCATCTGCAACGGGCATGCACCAAGCTACGCCCCTGACAACATCTACGATGCCGGTGCAGGATTCGTCCAGGCTCCGTCGGTGGTCGTGAGGGGTACGAGCCAGACCGACGCCTGTCTGATAGGGGATATCGACGACGGCGTGGTCGTCGCGTTTCGCGGCACCCTGCCATTCGACATCCATCAGGTCCCGACCCTGTTCGACTGGCTGCAAAATTTCGATGCCCAGCCGATCGCCGCGTCCGAGTTCTTCCCAGGCTGCGTGCATTCAGGGTTCTTCAGTGCCTTCACCAACCTCCGACAGAGCCTCGTGAACGAGCTGAACAGCCGCTCGGGCAAGATATCTGCGGCCAAGCCGTTGCTGATCACGGGACACAGCAAGGGCGGAGCGCTGGCGGCCTTGTTGGGCTGGCACGCGACCGACAGCCTCGGGATTCCCGTCAAGGTCGTGACGTTTGCGGCTGCGCGCTCCGGCGACGCCGCGTTCGCGACCGCCTACGACGCCAAGCGAATCGACCACGTGCGTTACGAGTATGGCAATGATATTTCCACACCTGCCGCCGTCCCAAGACGGCTTTATCGATCATCTCGCGTCCATCCCGCTCATCGGTTCACGGTTCCAGAACTTGCGACGGCATGACTACCGGTCGGTTGGGACTCTCCAGTATATCGACGAAGCCCACCGCATCTACGATGACGTCCCGGGACTTAGGACCAAACGGAACATGGTACTGGCACTGGAGATCGTCCAGCGACACTTTGCCCAGATCGCGGCGGACCACGCGATAGGCTGCAGATCGGGCTATATGTCGGCGATCTCCCCGGAGGCATACTCGTGACCCCAGATCGGCGCGATGGGCTCATGTCCCCGAATCCCCGTTAAACGCTCCAGAATGTATCGGCAGCCCTTGGCACCAGGACGAACCGTTAGCCGCCGAACAGGCCGCATCACGCTTCCACTGGTGGATGGAGAATCTTATAGCAGAGTCGGTCCAGAGCCCAAGTTCGGATCATCCATCTCTTGGTCTGGCTTGCTGGCGGAAGGCTTTCGTTGCGAGAAGTACTTCCCCGATGTCCCAGCGAACCCAGGTAAGGCACGGATCGCCCGCTTGAACACCTCGTTGCCGTCGACGCAGTTGCAGAACCAAGTGAGGTACGAGGGGGCTTATCGAAGGACTTCGGAGATGGGCTTGCCCCGGTACTTGCCGAACGGCATCCTGGGTTCGATGATCATATCATCTTCATTGAGGTGGACAGCGAAATCCTTGGCTGAATCCGACTGGACACCATCCTGGAAGCACGCAAGGAAGGCGGGACGACGCTGCCCAGGACATGCAGACGACGCTGGACCAACACAGGGGTTTCTATTCATCCTTTGGAATCGGCCATCCCTTATTGGGCGTTTTCTCTTTCCATTCCTCCTCCGTCCACTTTTTGGTTCTAAATCCTCTCGCCTCCGCCTTTTTCCTTGCGGCTGCCAAGTCAGCCCCCTTCTTTTCCAGGAAATCCAGCACCTTATCCTTCCAACGGCGCGTCTCCAGAGCATAGGGTATTGGTTCATCCACGGCGAGATCAGCAAGGTCCGTTCCAGCATCGGTCTTGATGCGGTAGTCGGCCCCCGCCTCAAGAAGCCGATAAACTCCTTCATACCAGTTGACGGCTGCGGCGTCCACTAAAGGGGTCGCTCCGAAGTGGCCTCCTTTGTGGTTTAGGTCGGCCCCGGCGCGAATCAGCAAGTCAAGGTTCTCGACCCGACGACTGCTGATTGCCCTGTGGAGGGGCGTCGTCCGCTCTTCCGGCTGGGCACGGTTGCCCGTCGGTTCAACGAGGTTTGGATTCGCACCGTGCTCAAGAGCCGCCTTCAAGAAGAATGAGTCGATTTTGGAACTGGCTGCCATGCTGGTAACCGACGAGCCCCCACCAAGGTCAATATCAGGGTGTTGCCGGTTAGGGTCCGCGCCGCGTTCCAGGAGTCGCAAGAATCCTTCGCGGTTGCGTGCCGCCATCGCCCACACAAGCGGCGTCATCCCTTGCTTCCCTGTCGCGTTTACATCGACCCCGGCGGCAACTAACCGGTCGATTTCCTTTACATCGCCCGTCCCTGCGGCATCGGCCAGCGAGCGAACACCAGGGTCGGTGAATACGTCGCCCGGCACCGTTCGCCCGATACGGCTCCCAGGGTGGTCGCCAGAGCATCCAAAAATGGCAAAGGCCAGCAATGGCAGGATCGCAAGAATGGGACTCGCAAGCGTGGCGTGAAAGTCTTGAAACATAGCTAGGCTTCCGATAGCAAATGACAAATACCTGTCCAATATGGCAAATGCTGACGCTCTTCTTCGATATCAAGGAGCCCGGTTACGTCGCTGGATACCGAGGATAACTCTGTCCATCAAGTGGCGCTGTACGGCAACGACCGCCGCGCCGACCGGCGGTTTGATTGCACGGACGACGTAGTCGCTCCAACGGCCGCCGTTCAAGTCAACGACCTGACCATTGGTGGAAGGCCCCACGACTCCGTTAACATACGATGTCAGGAATTCCCCCTGCACGCGGTACGCCGTGATATTGTTTTTGGTGCCCATCTGCGCGGCGGTGACGCCGTAAGGCGAGACCGTGTTGATGTGGACCCCGGCCGGGTTGAACGTCGTTGCCGGGAGGTGGGTCACAAGCGAGGCCGCCGCAGCCAAGCCGCCGCCGAGTGAATGGCCCGTGAATGACAAGTTGCTGCCATATTGCTGCTTAGCCAGCAGCGCGATGTTGATAGCTTCGTCATACTGTGCAGTTTCGTACCCGAGCCCCTGCAATGCGTCAGTCTTCAGATCTCCGGGATGCGGAGGGATGGTCCCCTTGTAGGCGAGAACATACGCGCTCGTTTGCGTATTCTGGTACAACTGCGCCCGCAGACCGCTGGGATTATCCCAACTCTGGCCAGCGACCGCTACGTAGTTGTCCCCGGCGGTGGGGCTTTGATTGTATGCCGCCTGGGCAACGTATGCCGTCTGAAGCACATCGGTGAGTGAGGCGGCAGCTTCGACTTCTGCCGCGATCTGCTGATAGTGCTGCGATTGCAACGTGTCACGAGCGGCTTGCTGACTGTCAAACCGAGCACGCGATTGCTGATCCTCGATCTGTTCAAAGTGTTGGTTCGCCCCGATAAAGACAGGATTGTCGTATGCCGCGATGCGTTGGTCCTTCGTCGGGAAGCTGGTCGCGTAAGCATTCTTTGCGTCATAGAACGCTGTCCTGCTAGGATAATTCTGATACTGGGGAATGGCCACAGTAGGGGCGGTGTTCGAGAGGCCACTTCCGAAACCCGATATGCTGTTCCACGCAGAACTAAGATAACTGCTTGCTGTCGAAATCAACTGCCCAAACATCCCTGTCGGGTCGGTTACATTCCACGGGTTGTTGCCAACATAGCGGTAGAGGTTCGTATCCGGTGACGGGACGGTTGCGTCCTCAGTTAGCCAGCGCTGGGTCTGCGGATCGTAGATTCGGCTGATCGTCACATTCATGCCGGTGGCTGTGTCGGTCCACATCCCGGCGTAGCCGTAGGGCATGTCGGTGTTGATGGTCCCGTTCACCACTAGGCCATAACTATTGTAATCGCGGTGCGTCGAGGTCCAAGCACCTCCGCTAAGTTGCACTACGTCGCGCACCGTCCCCTCAATATCGGGCAGAGTCCAGCGGACGGCGTGGGAAGAATCTTCGACGGCTAAGACCTGATCGACACCCGCTGCATATAGGTCGCGGTGCGAAAGCGATGCCGCCGTGCCGCCGCCCAATCCATCGGAGTCGTAAACCTCAAGCACCTGTTGGTCGCCCTGGTAAACATTGTAGCGGAACTCATTCCAATAGCCGTTACCGTCCGAATCCAAGGCGCGGACGAGTTGGCGGCCGAGGTAATCGTAACCGATCTGGACGATCTTGGTGACCGTTCCGTTGTAGCCCGTCGCAAACAGGGCGTCGATTAGGCGATTCCGATTGTCGTAACTGTAGAGGGTAACGTCCGTGTCCCCAGTGTCGAGTACGCCGTTGCCGTTATTATCGCGGAAGCGAGCTGTGCGGTTGCCCTCGGCATCGGTCGTGTAGGTGTAGACTACGCCAGACGAAGTAGGGGCCGTAATCAAGCGGTTTGCAGCACCTGTATTCCAGTTCGTGTCCGTGAGGTTGCCGTTCTGGTCAAGCGTATAGCTTTCGTCGGCCTGGCTGTTGAAATCGGCGGCTACGAGTTGGTTTGCTGCATCGTAGCCATTCGTGAAATCGACCGTATCGAACGGCATCGTGACATTGGTGACGCGACTGCCGGCATCTAGCGTGTAGTGGTAGTTTCGAGTGGTCGAGTCGAAGGAGTGGTCCAGGTCCGTCAGTCGGCCCATGCCATCGTAAATCGAAGTGCTCGTAGCGACCCAGTTGGTTTGGCTTGTAGCGTTGTAGCGGGTTTCGGTCAGGACTTGGCCGGCGTCGTTGTATGTGAAATCGACCCGCTTGGGCGCGACGTAGCCAAGATTATTTGGATCGTGCTGCATCTCTTGAGTCATCAGCCCCGCGCCGTTGTACTGGTAGTCCGTCTCGCCACTGACGCTGTCGGAAGCCGATTGCAGGCTGCCATCGGCATAGTAGGAGTAGTTTTGTTCCACCAAGGCAGTGGGCACTGCGGGATTGACGAGGTAGTAGAGCGTGGGCGAGAACGATCCGGAAGCTATATTGTCGAACGTCGTAACGTAAATCGTCCAGGTGCCGTCGGCGTCGCATGTCTGTTTCAGCGTGAGCGTCCCTGGGACGGAGAGGTTCTCGTAGAACATCGACACCGAACTCCCGCCTGGACGCTGGAGCACGAAAGCCGGGGCATAGGTGCTTGAACTAATCGTGAGTTGGAGGATATCTCCGGCCCGTAATGCAATAGAGACAGGATAGTACGGCTCGTTGAAGCCATCGCCGTCCCAATCATAAGTGTAGATCGTCGATGGCGTGTATGGAGTTGCCGCTTGTTGCGTGAGGTCGCCGGGGGCCATGCGGTTACGGATCATCCGTCCGGCCTGGTCATATACGTACTGGTAACTCGTGGCAGCCGTGGCATGGTTCGTGTCCGACTCGCTCACGCCCATAAGTTCTCCGGCGGCGTTGAAAGTCTTCGCGATAGTGTGCGTCACCGGCAGGTTCCAGTCCTCCTCGACCTCACGATTCAGTGGATCATAGCTGTACTGTGTGATCCGCTGGTCACGGTCGAGCTTGGCCGTCATGTTGCCAGCCGGGTCGAACCAGAGTTGTGTGTCGTTCCAGAATGGGTCCGTCTCCTTCACGAGCCGGTCGAGTTGGTCATAGGTAAAGCCGGTCGTGTTGCCTTCCGGGTCGGTTGTACTCTCGACCTTGCCTACGGCGTCGTAAACCGTCTGGGCGGCAAAATGTGAATCATCCGGGCTGCTACCCCGTGCATCCACGGTACGGACCACGCGATTGAGCACGTCGTATTTGATCCAGGTCGCATGGTTCAACGGGTCGATGGACTCGATGAGGTTCCCTGCTAGGTCGTAGACGAACTGCGTGGTGGGATGTGTGCTGTTGCCTGGATCGGGGGCGATCTCAGCCGTCTTACGCCCGAGGTTGTCGAACTGGTAGGTCGTGGTTTGGTAATTCGATGCGTCCACAGCTTGCTTGACAGCAGTGACGTTGCCCAGCTTGTCGTAAGTCGTAACGACGCTGTGGCGGTGCTGCTGCGAGAGGTCGATGCTGTCGGGTGCTGGGAGGCTGAAATCCTCGCCCAAGGGGTCGATGACGCAGACCTGCCGGTTCAAGGTGTCATAGAAGTACCAGGTAGTATGCGACGTGTCGCCTCGTCCCGTGGTGTTCAGAGCATCGGTAACGTACTTCAAGTTGCCGTTGGTATCATAATCGAAGTAAGTGTGAGCCGAGTTGAGCGATCCGTTGCTGCCGCCGGTGACACGGTAATCGTCGGGATCGGGCGAGATCGTTTCAATCTTGCGACCCAGATTGTCATAGACATACTGAGCGACCCGACCCAACTGGTCCGTGACGGCGATGACCCGGCCCAACTGGTCGTAAGTCGTTGTGACGGTGTGGTTCGGATCGCCAGCGTACGCTCCAGCTGCGTCCGTGTCTTTCACCGGGCGGTTCCATGCGTCGTAGATCGTCCACGCCGTGTAACCGCGAGGATCAATCGTTTCGGTCAAGTTGCCGTTAGCATCGTAGAACCAAACCGTCTGCGAGAGGTCAACCGTGTTGCCGTCCGGCAAGGGGAGCGTCTGGCGGACCTTTCGATTGAGCACGTCGTACTCAAAATCCGTCCGCCGGCCCAGGGCGTCGGTGACGAAGATTACGTTGCCCACGGCGTCTAGCGTTGTGGTCGTGGTTTCGCCCAGGGCATCGGTTACACGGGTTTGCCGGTTCCGTAAGTCATAGCCATAGCGGGTGACGGCCCCCAGAGGATTCGTGACCGAGGAGAGATTCCCCGTAGTGTTAAAGGTGTAGTTGATGACGGGCCGCGGCAGTGGGTTGCCGGCCCCATCGGGATCGGGCAGGATTTCCTGTGCCTTACGGTTCAGGGCATCGTAGACATATTCGGTAGTATAGTCCGCTGAACTCTGAAACGTGTCGGGACGGCTGGCGTTGGCCCCGTTCGCGTTGACCACGTACTCAAGGTTGCTGTTGGCGTCGTAATAGAACCAAGTGTAGAGACTGGTCAGGCTACCGTTGCCATCGGGGTCCGGCAAGGTCACCATGATCTTGCGGTCCATCTGATCGTAGGTGTACTGCGTCGTGTGCGCGGCGTCGTTGCTCGTGCCGCCCGTGGGATTGCCGTAGGCATCGAGAGTATCGTCGCTCGCGCCGCGGGCATCGACCACCGATGCCACGTTGCCATCCGCATCGTAGGTCGTCAGCGTGATGGGCCGGTCCTGGGTGCTCGGATTGCCGTCCGCGTCGGGTTGGATCACCGCCTTCTGCCTGCCGAGTTTATCGTAGCGATACTCGGTAGTGTGGGCGGTGTCGCTCGTGCCGCTGCCCAAGGCGTTGACCACATACTGGAGATTGCCCTGTGGATCGTAAGCGTAGCTAGTTTGGTTGACTTCGATCACACGAATTGCATCGGCAATCAGATTGCCTCCGTCCGAATTGGTCAGCTTCACGGTGAGCGTGGTGCCGGAAATGTAATATCGCCCGAGGCTGAGCCAACCGGTGTCGGTGAATACTGTACTGCATGGAGGTGCGATCTTCTGGTTGACCGGGACCGTGCCCTTGAGCGTCCCGCCTACCGTGCCATCGTAGACAGCGTAGGATGCCGCGCTCGTGTTAGAAGTGTTGCCAACCCACGTCACTAGGACTTCGTAGCGGTGACCAGCCGTGAGACTGAACGTCCATGTTGTGAAATCGGAAGTGGTCGCCGTGGTGCCGTAATTGTTGTTCAGGCCACCGCTATTGCTTACGGTCGTCCATCCTGAGCCCGAGACGTTCTGGTCCACCGTAACGGCCTTCGTCGTATCGTCATAGGGTAGAATAGCGGCCGTCTTGCGGCCAAGCGTATCGTACTCGAATCGCGTGGTGTTGCCCTGCGCATCAGTTGTGGCCACGGTTCGACCACCACCGTCGTACTGGCTGGAGACCGTGGTGCCGTCAGGAAGGATCGTGGCAACAAGCCGATTGCGAGGGTCGTAGATGAATCGCGTCACACGGCCCAGTTCATCGGTCTGGGCAATGACGTTTCCGGCACCGTCGTATTGCATCGTGCGGTAGGTGCCGTCCGCATTGACGATCTTCGTAACCCGGTTCATGTTGTCGTACACGGAATCGACTGTCTGCTGGGGACTCGCGGTAGCGAGACTCGTCGAGAGCATGTTTCCCGACGCATCATAGAGATAGACGGTCACCGGCGCGGGCAAGGGGCCACCGTCATCGGGATCGGGAAGGGCTTGCTTCGTGCGGCGGCCCAAGAGATCGTAAGAATAGGTCGTGGTGTGGGCCGGGTCGCCCTCGCTCGCCCCCTTGCCATCGGTGGTGCCGACAAGCTCACCCCGACCGTAGGAGTCGTAAGTGAAGTAAGTCGTGATCCAGTGCGAGGCGTAATCTTCGGTGGACTGCGATGTCACCTGCCCGGCGGCATTGTAGGTGTACGTGGTCTTGTAATTCTGCGTGCCGTAGCCTTTGGGCTTGATTATTGAGTTGGGCAGACCGCGATTGCTGCCCCAGTTGTAACTGTAGGTGGTGATGTAGCCCAGTCCGCCATAATCATTCGTGAGCTTCCATAGGCTCTTTCCATCGTCGAGGGCCGTCGTCCCGTCGTCGGAATACGTATACTTTGTGACAAGCCCATCGGATTGTCGCGTCTTGGTGAGGAGATTGCTGTAAGTCGTCGAGTAGGTGTAAACGGTAGAGTGACCGAGGCGATCGGTGAATTGCGTCAAGTTGCCCTTGCCGTCATTTGAATACTGATAAAATTCGGTTTGGCCAAAGGTGTCGGTTGCCGACGTTTTCAGTCCGTTGAGCCAGGTGTAAACGGTGGTCGTCTGGTCTGCGTTGATCTGTTGCGTGACATTTCCATCGCTGTCGTGGTCGTACTCGGTTAGGGCTTGCCGCTCGTCCAGGAAGATCGTGCGGTCGCGGTAGAGATTGAACGAGATGCTGTGGCTATTGCCCTCGGCGTCGGTGACTTTCATGCCACGGCGGTTGGCATAGTATTCGTACTGGGTCTTGCCTCCGTTGGGATCAGTGACGTTTTTGAGCAACCCCTGCCGAACGTCATCCTCCGGGTAATACTCATAGGAGACCTGCACAAGACCTGTAGCCGGGTCCAAGGGGGCCGTCACCGTGACGAGGCGGTGGTCTGAGTTATAGCTGTAGGACCAGGTGCGACCGGTCGAGTCGCTCACCGCGACGACGTGGGGCGTGCTGTCACTGTTGTAGGTGAAGGCCAACCAAGCCGCCGAGCCGTCCGTGACGAGATAACCGCCCAGGACGCACTGGACCTCGGCGATCCTGGTCCCGCTATCGACGTAGGAAATCTCCAGACCGTCTTGGTAGCGGTCAAGGACCTGATAGAGCCTCCCGCTGCCGTCGAACACAACCTTGCTGCCGGTCTTGTCGGTCCAGACGAAGTTAGAGCCTTGTTGGGCAAAAGTGCCGAAGAGCGACGGCGGGTTCGTGTAGCTGCCGGCATTATAGGTGAACTTCAACCGGAGTCCGCTGTCCGTGAACCAAATCTTGTCATTGGGGTGCTGTTGGTCGGTGCTTGATTCCAGCCGGTCACTGAAGCTGAAGGACCAACCATCGCCCATGCCTCGGTCGTATGCGGATTGCTGCGTGTTGAACGAGTGGTAGTGGCGGGCGAAACTCAGCGGAACGCCCAGGTTCGGAATGCTTACATCGGTCTCATCGTGCATCACCTCGCCGTTGGATGTGTTGATTGGATCGCCCGTATAGGACATCGTGGGCGTGGTCTGAATCGGTGTTTCCTGAATCGCGGGCCAGACGCCAAATCCGCCATGGGGCGCATCCAGGGTGCTGCCCACCCCGCCGTGAATGATGAAGGCGTCCGAAAATGTGTACGTATTTTCGGATTTCCGGACGATATAGCCAACACCGTGCCATTGTGTGCTTGAGTCGCCTTGGCCAATCCGGACTTCTTTCTCGTGAACTTCAACGCTGTAACCATCCTGGACGAATCCCAAGATACCTTGAGCGATGTTTGTTTCGCGAGTGGAATCTGTTATGTCAAGAAAATCCGTGATCGTCGTGAGAACCACCCCTTGGTTCGGCTGAAAGGTCGTAAAGCTGTTGCCCGAGTCCTGCTTAGCCATCTCGAATATCTTCATGGTCGAGACGGCTGGCATGTTCGTTATTTCTTCCCAGACGTTGGACTCCAGCGACGACATGGTGTCGCTGACTAGGCGATTGCGATACAGTGTTTGGCTCATATCGCCATCGATCGCGATGACCTGAGCGATGTTCTGCGGCAGGTCGAAGCCGACGTTCTCGGGCAGATAAGGAAACTGAACATTCTTGCTGGTGGCATCTCGCAATCCCGAATCCGCAACATCGTCCACGCTGCTGGTCGCGATTCCGAGGCCGGAAGAAACTTGCACGGGAATCGCGCCGGTCAGCCCGGCAATAACCTGCTTGGATTGCAGGAACTCATTGTAATAGGTTGCCAGCCCCAGTTCCAGCAACCCACCGATCAATTGTTCCGCAGAGGGGGTTGAACCATTGGCCTTGCTCAATTCGGCGTCATTGAGATTGCTCCGCAGATCGGCAAGGTACGCCTCGGAGAACTGGGCAACGTCCAGACCAACCCCGATATACTCGCCGGCTCTGCCCGCGAACCTGCGCGTGTTTTCCGCAGGCTCCGGAAACGTCACGGTCCCATTGCCGTGCGTCCGTTCGAGGGTCAAATAGTAGGGAGCGGTGTCGTTGGGTATGGGGAGAGTGCTGGTCCTGCCGGAGTCCGTCTGACCGTTGAGATAAAGTGCCGGATAGTCGCCCGTATCGGTATTACCGATGGCCATTGTTTGCAAGGCCAAATTGGCGGTCTGCTCGAGGCATGAAATTCCAGGAGGATAAAAGGACGCATTTCCGAAAAAGAAGATGCTGCCCTTGACATCAACATACGTCGTGGGAGAGCTAGGAACGCCGCCAATCGTTAGCGTCTGGAGCACGCCGTTAATGTTGGCCAGTAGCGGAGCGCCAACCATCCAGCTCTCAAATACCGCTGTAGTCGCCGTGAGCCTGGTCAGATTATGGGTGGAATCATAGGAGGTCCGACTAAGGGTCTGACCCGACAGGAGCACATTCACGCTGATGCGGAGTTTGTGGAGGTAATTATCAGGGATTGATGAACTCTCGTTACTGCTTCCATCCTGGGCGTCATAGGGAAACGCACTCGGCAGGGCCGTGATCGACACGGGATGGATCGCGCCGTCGTGGGCCACATCCGCGATGGTACTGGCGGGCACGTTCTGGGCCAAGTAGGAGCGGACGGCCGTCTCGTAGTAGTCCGTGGGCGTATCCGTGCGAACCGTGGAGAGATAGTCCGCCTGCCGGTCGTCGTTGAAAGGCACGCTGGCGGAAACCGCTGATACACCCGGTTGGAGATCCCGATACTTCCAAGAAGGGTCCAGGTAGATTTCTGGCAGACCACCACCCGCATTGCGGTAGAGCCAGGTGTGGTAGAAGGCAATGTACTCGGTTTGTGCGGACTGGGTGTCGGCGTTCAGTGGGGTATATGTGCCACTCACGACCTTGTACAACACGGGCTCCAGGCCAGCGTATTGGAGAATGTCATACGCCCCCTTGGCATTGGTGGCTCCCAGCCAGCGCAGGATGGCATCCTTGTTTTCGATGATTTTTGCGTTGGCATAATTGAGGCTGATCCCGGCCTCGCCGTAGAGATCCTTGAGCAGGCTTGCCGTGTCCCAATCGTTGCCCTGCTTGGTTTCCAAAACCGCCAACGATCCCTTCATTGCCCCCGGATATGGCTGGTACTCGATCGTGTTCAATACGTACTCGTACATCTTGATGGGCAAGTTGTAGAGGCGGTCGGCAAGGTCGGCAATCGTCTGGGCCTTCTCGGGGTGATCAGACGGGAGATCGACATTGAGGAGTTTGCCGGCCAGCGAGGCAAGGCCCGTTTGAGGACTGTCCGCCAACGGAGTGCCATAGACGAAAAGCGTGGCTAGGCTCGGCAGATTGGAGAGGGCCGCACTGGGGATCGTAGTAATGTTGTTGTATCGCAGATCGAGCGATTGCAGCCCTGAGAGCGTCGGGAACGAAGTCGACGAGAGCATTGCGTCCGTGACTCCGCACCGTTGGAGCGTCACGCTCTTGAGGTTGCTGAGGTTGTTCAAGGGCGACAGGTCGGTCAAGTGCCCTGGATTCGTGAAATTGCTGGGCACAAGGGTTAAGGACTGAAGATTGACGGCGTTGGCAAGGTCGGTCAGGGAGAATACGCGGTTGCTGTCGGCCGAGAGCGTGGTCAGCCTCCCCCAGTCGCCTACCGACACCGGGACACCTGCGGGAAGTGCGAGGGCTTGACGCACCGCGTCCAGCAGCGCGGCATCGCCTGAGGTCGTGTCCTGTTCGCCATCCGTGCCCACTGGGCCGCTGCCCGTCGTACCTTGCGTTGTTGTGACAGAGGGTGGGGCGAAGACGGTCACACCCGTGTTGGTCTGCGGGACTTCCAAGACCGTCCCCACGCCGGTGGGAACGCTTTGAGGGGGCGTATCGGTCGTATTGCTGTTTGTCAGGGACACAGTTTGGCCGCCAGTGCTAATAATGGGCACCTGCGCTGAGTCGTCGAGGACCGGAAGAGGGCCGGTATACCGGTTTTTGGTGATGATGGTGTCCGTCGTGCTCTGTCCGTTGTTCGGCAAGGGCGTCGTTCCGTGAACGACGTTGAGCGGGCTGCCGCTATCGGGAAACACCTTGCTGGCCCCGTTGACGACGACCTGCATCGTCTGCGTGTCCGAATCGTCGTCCGCGTCGCTGATGGTCACTATCACGTAATAGGTGCCCGCCTCGGCATAGACGTGTTTTCCGCCGAAGCTGCCCACCACGGAGTTGCCGGGGGAGCCTGGGGAAACTATGGTGGCCATCCCGGTGTCAACGTCCGTGCCGTCGTCCCAGTTGATCTGATAGGTGAAAGGTGCCTTCACCAGTGGATGGCTGAACGTGCCGATCTTCGGCAGTTCCAGGGCTTTGCCCGTCGTGGCTGTCGCCTGCTGCTTGTTGATTCGCAAGCTCGGCGGCACGCCCTGCACGTCGGCGCCCACGAGAATCGCCCAGCTATTGAGCGTACCCACGTCCCCCTCGACACCGTCAGTGATCTCCAGTCTCCAGTTGCCTTGGGCATTGAGGCCGTCCATGTTCGAAAGATCCCCCATCGGCTGAAAGCGACCGGTAAACGGTGCATAGCCGCTGCCGATGGGCGTCGAAGCCTGGCCGTCCAGGACGGTTCCAGTAAAGTTGTGGCCGCTCCCGCCCACGCCCGTAAAGAGTTCGACGCGCGTGCCGTCTGGTGCGACGAGGTACGCGCTAAGATCGCTATCCCAGGCGTGGCTGATGTCCAGTTCCACGTCGAGGTCCGTCACGGTGAGGGAGTCGGGAATTTCCAAGGTGGAAGTGACCGTCGCAAGGTCCAGGATGCTTATGGGAACATTTTTCGAGGGGAAGCGATGGATTGTCGGGGCAGCCACGTTAAAGTGGCCGACGTAGGCCGAGCCGGGCGTTCCGTGCGCATCCGAGATCGCGCCACCCTTGAGAGTGTACATGACCAAGCCCTTGTCCACCACTCCCGTGATGGCAAAGGCGACGGTCTGGGGATCGAGAAGCGTGGCCGAGACCACGGTCCCATAGCTCAGCACCAGATCGTTCGGCCCGACGGTTGTTGGCAGAATCGGTTCATTGAAGGCCATGACGATCTCGGTCGGCGGGCCTGTGAGCAAATCGTCTTCGCCGGGCGTCGTGGATGTGACCGCAAGCGCCACCGTGTCGTAATAGAAAGTTCCCCGCCACTTGGCGATCCCCTGTCCATCTGTGACGCGGAGGATCGAACCGGCGGTGACTTCCATAACCTGCGATCCCTCCTCCGTCACCGGAGACGTAATGAAATGAAACACGGCCGTGTCGGGACTGAGCAATGCTACCTGGTCGGCCGCATTGCCATTGACCGTGAAGTCCGAGGCTTGAACGCTCTTTAGGTCGCAAGAGTAGGCGAAGTGGATCGTGAAATCCAGCGGCGGCCTGGCTACGATACCGCCCTCCGGCGGGTCGCTCGCCGTTACGTGCATCCCGAGTTGCTCCAGCGTACCGAGCGCATTGAGCCGCCCGCCCGTCACCGTCTTTCCAGCCAAGGACGGCAAGGGATCGACGCCCGCAAAGATCGCGTCCCGAATCTGCTTCGCCGTCGCTTCGGGGGTAAAAGACCATGCCAGTGCCGCCACGCCTGACACATGGGGGGTTGCCATGCTGGTGCCACTCCCCCAGGCATAGCGGTCACCCGGAAACGTGCTCAGAACACTCACGCCGGGAGCGGCCAGATCTACCGTGGTCGTTCCATAAGAACTGAATCCGGCCAGATTGTCATTTTGGTCGGTGGCCGCTACGGCGATGATGTTATCGAGATCGTAGCTCGACGGGTAGGAAAGAGCAATGTCATTGTTGGCAGCGGCGTTGCCGGCGGCGGCCACGAAGAGTATCCCCGCCTTGCCACTCTGGGCGATGGCGTCGTAAAGGGCCTGATAGTATCCGCCTCCAGCCCAACTGTTGCTGGTAACGCGGACGTTCGCGCCGTAATCCGTCCGCATCATCGTCGCGTAGTTCACGGCCCGCACGGCATCGGAAAGCCAGCCCCAACCGTACTGGTTGAGGAATTTGAGCGGCATGATGGACGACGACCAGTTTACGCCTGCTACCCCTTCGCCGTTGTTGCCCTCGGCAGCGATGGTTCCGGCAACGTGCGTCCCGTGCCAGTAATCGTCCATTGGATCATTGGTGTTCGTGACGAAGTTCCAACCGACCAGATCGTCGATATGTTCCGGGTCCCCATGCTCCGAAATGCCATCGGCCCAACCTCCCATGCCGCTGTCGCGACCTCCTTCCTCGGCTCCGACGCCTATCATTTGCATCGGGGCCAGGATGTCGGCGGCATCGATCCGGCCGTCACGGTTGACATCGGTGATCTTGAACGGCCCTTGATTGATCGGGTTGTTCAAGTCCCGGAATGTGATAAGCCCATCGCCATCAATATCGACCAGATTGTCTTTTCGCGAGGGCGGAATCTCAGCCTGATTGATCCAGATGTTCTGGTAGAGATCGGGATGGTTGTAGTCCACCCCCGTGTCAATGACGCCGACGACCACCTTTGCGCTGCCGCTGGAAATGTCCCATGCCGCCGGGGCGTTGATGTCGGCACCCGACGTGCCGCCGGTCTGGCCGGCGTTCTGCATGTCCCATTGCATTGGGAAGCCTGGATCGTTGGGGACGCGATTCACCGTCACAACCGCGTTCTGCTCATACCAGACGACGTTGGGATTGCCGCTCAGCCAGTTTTCGACTGCCTTGGGGTCTGCGCCAGCCTGGGGCGAGACCAGGACCATGCCATCCATTCCCAAGCCGGAGACGACTTGCGAGCCAAAGGCACCACTGCCCAAGACGGTGGCCGCACCACTCACAGAACCGGCTTTCTGGGCGGCGTCGGGGGTCAACTGGACCAGCCATTGATCCGACCGGGCGGCCGTAGGCGCTGCGACGGCTGAAGGCACTGGGACGACTGAAGGTACTAGGGCGGCTGAAGGCACTGAGACGGCCAAAGGCATTGGGGTGGGCAAAGACGCAACAGCAAGCGGAGAGGCATTCAGGCTCGTAGCCGCCTGAAGGGTGGCGACGTGATTTTGCAGGGCCGGAACCGAGGTACCGAACCAGGCCGCATTCACCGGGGGCGTCCCGGACAGCCAGACGCTTTTCGCCCCGCCACCAGCATCGAGCAACCGCCGCTGTTCCAACGGTTCGATCCGCAGCGCTCGCATCCGACCCCCGACGAGGGGCTGTCTCTGCTGCCGTTTCCAGAAAGTCCATCTTGCCATGATGTCAACCTCCTATGGGACGCTCCGAGGATCATGCGAAGCGCCGGATTGATATAATTGCTGAACCGACGAGACCTACCACCAGCAACACGAGAGTGCTCGGCTCCGGGACCACCGAGATGGAATTTTGCACGGTGGGCAACGTGCTATAACCTGTGAGACTGCCTGGGGTGAGGCGGCTGTTAGCAATCACACGAGCAGTGAGGTCGCCCTCAATGGAAAGACCGGCCAACGGGCTCCCTTGTACCAATTCGCCGCCGAAAATCAGGCTACAACCAGAACCAATCGTAAGACTCGTGCCGTCCGGAATTGCGCTGCCGCCGAGAACCTCCAAGACGCCTTCCTGCACCACCGTCCCGCCGGTGTACGTGTTGCTTCCACAGAGAGTCAAGGTGCCCCCGCCACTCTTGGTCAGTGCCACGATGCCGGTCGCCCCGCCGCCCGGATTGTTCTGGATAGAGCCAGCGAAGGTGCATGTGGCGTCGTTGTTGCCCACCACCAGCGTACTGGTCGTGCCGTTGACGCTATTGTAGATACGGGGTAACACGTCCCCCGTCGCACTGCAAAGCCCATTCACATTCACCGTAGCGATACCGGCCAGATCGAGTGTCACGGCGGTCGTACCGCCAGCGAGGGTCACGTTTCCCTTGCCCGTCCCGGAGGGGATGGCCCCCGCAGAACCGACGGCCAGCGTGCCACCGATGATGTTGGTGTCGCCCGTGTAGGTGTTGGTCCCGCTCAGAGTCAGCTTGCCCGAACCCGCCTTGGTCAAGACCGTGGCCCCACCATTGTTGGTGATGACGCTTGAGATAGAGAGGTTGGCAAGGGTATTGACGAAAAGCTCACCACTGGACGCCCCTTTGAGCGTCCCACCAGAAATTGTGCCACTGGAGCTATTGTTGGCGATCAGCCCGCCGGAATCGAGCGCGAGCGAGCCGCTACCCGTCATGGTGACGCTGGCACTGCCTGTAAGGTTAAGCGAGTTGATTTCCTTCTGCGATGAAAACGAGGTCTGCGTGCCGCTCGGCTTTGCGTTGACGTTCGCGCCGCTCATGGCAGCCAAGTCCCCCGTCGTACTGGTGCAAGCCGAGAGGACGTAGGGTGCTGCCGCGGCGCAGCCGGCGAAGTCGGCATGGTTGTAGAGTAGGCGGACGCCGAGTATCCCTCCGACCTGGGGCGGCGGATTGCGGAACCGGATTTCGCAGTCGGTGGACGAAAAATTGACCGTACTGCCGGGCGTGTAGGACAATCCGGCAAAGGAGAGGTAGGGCGTGTAACTTGTGCCACCCTGGCGGGTCGTCGTGACGCTGTTGTCGCCCGAACTGAACACGAGAACTCCGACATTCTCGCCTGCGCCGGTAGCCCCATTGCCTGCGTAGGTGATACTCCCGCCCGTGAGGGTGATGTTTCCGTTGTCCGAAAGCTGATTGCCGCCACCTGCGGTCACTTGCAGGCTACTCCTGGTGACAACAATGCCCGACGTGCCGTTGATGGAACCGGCTGCGCCGATGGCAAGTGTCCCACTCGCAACTGATGTGGCTCCGCTGTAGGTGTTCGTACCGTTCAAGACAAGCTGTCCCGAACCCGTCTTAATCAAGTCGCCCTTCCCGCCGATGGCCCCACTCAAGGTAAGCGTGGCCGATTGGCTGTCAACATCGAAGTTTCCCGAGGCGGTGGTCGCCAAGGTGAAGCCACGGTCGGTCGAGACGCTGGAGCCGGTGTACCAGAGTTTCACCGTCTTGCCGCTTGATCCTAGTCCGATGGGCAATAGGCCAGCACCCAAGGGACCATTGCTGCCGGAGTTATTCACGTTGGACAACTTCAAGGTGCCGTCCAGGACCGAGAGAGCCCCCATGAAGCTGTTGGCGGTGCCGGATAACTCCAAAGTCCCGCCGCCGTTCTTGGTCAGTGCGTAGTCGCCGTCGATGGTCCCGCTCAGGGTGAGCGTGTTGTCGGCGTAGTCGATGCCGACTGTGCTATCAGCCGCCAAGGTGATTGACCCCACCCAGGAATTATTGTCGTGAAGGCTTTCGAGTGCTCCATTGCCAGTACCCGCTCCGCTCAAGCGGAGCGATGCGCCGTTGGGGATGGTGATTCCGCCCTGAAGTTGCACCGTTGCGCCGCTCGTGACCGTCACACTGCTGCCATTCGTGCCCAGAGCACTGCTGTGCTGGAGCCGGAGCGTGCCGCCGGCAACCGCAAGCGAGCCGGGAAATGAACTGCTATTACCGGCTAGGGCAAGTGTGCTAGTGCCGGCCTTCGTCAGAGTATAGCCATAACTCTGTCCTTGGACTGCCCCATTGAGGGTTAGCGAGCCGCCGGCCACATTGATCTGGGCGTCGCTGGCCAGCGAAATCGTCCCGCCCATCGAGTTGTCGCCGGCCACGTTTCGCAAGCCCCCGTCACCACCTACGCCGCTACCGGCGAGCGTCACGAAGTTATCCACGGCGATACCGGTAGTACTTGATAATTCGATCGCTGCAACGCCAGCAACGGTTGCAGTACCAGTGCCAATCGCCGCGCCGTGCATGAGGCGGAGCGTGCCTGAATCGACCGTGACCGCACCGCTCAGAGTCGAGCCGTTGTTTCCCGAAAGGATGATCGCGCCGGAGCCAAACTTCAAGAAGCCATTGGTTCCGGAGATCCGTGATTCGATCGTACCGCCCGTCACGGCAGGGTTGCTGGAACCGGCGTAAAACAAGCCCTGAGTGCCTCCCAAGGCCAGTGTGCCGCCAGTAACTTTGCCGCTGGTTGCCGAACCACCATTGAGGATCAGCCCGCCGGAGCCGAGCGTTACGGTGTTCGCCAAGGTCGCCGTATAGGGGCCGACTCGCAGAATCCAGGCATGGTTGCCATTGTCCGTGATGGTCGATGTGCCAATGATATTGAGAAGCTCATTGACAGACGTGGTATGGGAGCCACTTGCATTCGAGTAGCTTGGGCTGAGAAGTTGTCCTGAAGAAGAGGAATAAGTCAGATATGTGCCGCTACTGTCGCTCCCCGACACCTGGGCAACCAGCCAAGGACCGATGATTCCATTGCTTGAGGAAGGCGCACTTCCGAAGGTGACTCGCTCGTTGCCCGAAAAATGCCCATTCTGCGGCACAATTACCAACGTCCCATTGCCGGTACGAGTGAGCGTCCCGCCAAATGCAGTCGGGACGGCCACGCTGGTGTCATCAAGGTTCAGGGTTGCGACGCCGCCAATGGCGAGGTTACCGCTCACGCTGAGCGAACCTCCGCTGCGGGTCAGCGTGCCGATCCCGCCGCTATTGCTCAGCACGAGGTTTCCCGTGACGTTGAGCGAGCCACTAGAGAGAGTGAGTTTGCCACTTGTGGTCAGGGAGCCGTCCTGTCCGATGACGAGACCCGAGCCGTTCGTCACGTTCACGACACCCGCGCCGTGGATGTTCACGCTGCCGTTGCCCGCGTGATTGGTGGCTCCGTCACCCACAATAAGGCCACCATTGGCATTCAAACTGCCTCCATTGATGTCGAGGAGGCTCATGGCCGTGCCGTTGTAGCCCACCGTCAAGAGGCCGCCCAAGGTTGCGACACCACCGCTCTGGTAGAAGGCGGCGCTAGTGTTGCTCGGGCCGGTTCGCAAGTTCGCCCGGCCGATAATCGTTTGATTGCTGCTGGCTACGGTAAGCGATCCGGATTTGAGCGTGAGCGTCGAAGGAGTCCCAATGGTATTCTGGTAATTCACGTTGAGTTCCCCGCCCACGCTGAGCGTAGCATTATCCTGAACGGTGAGCGAGGCCGGGGCGTTGTCGCCGACCCGCAGGTTTCCGTTTGTACCAGTGCCAAAGCTCCCCGTGGAAAACGTGACCGAACCACCGCCAATGGTCACGAGGCTCCCGGAGGTGCTGGTGCTGAGACTGCCGGCCAGGATTAGACCGCCCACCACCTGGGATTTGAGGGTCAGAGTGTTGCTGCCCGTCCAGGAAAGTGCGTTGTTGATCCTGACCGGGTTGGCCGAGTTCTGGTAAATACCCCCGCCCGTACTGGCCATGTTGAAGGAAATCGGGTTGCCGCCGAGAATGACCGAGGCCGCGCCGCTATTGAACGTGAGTTTTTTGAGGTTGAAGGTGCCGGAGAAGTTGTTGCTGGGGGAGTTGGGGGAGTAGACGCCGGTGCTCAGGAAGTACACCGAATCATCGCCGCTTGCTGGGCAACCACCCGACCAGTTGTTGCTATCGCTCCAGTTGCCGTTATTGGGCGTCGTTGCGCCCGTCCAGTAGCGGTCTGCCCCGGCACAAGAGGGCGCGACGGACGATGTGGCGATCAGAGCGAAAAAGGAAGTTAAGAGCAGATTGAAAAGTGAGCGACTCTCCACGGCGATTCCTCCCTAATCTCCAATTCACGTCGAAGGTTACGACCGTTTAGGCACAGCATTCCCACGTGTCAAATTGCGAAATGGCCGCAAAGCTGGGCGCTATATGCACCTACAGGTTTATCATCTGAAAACTCGACGGCCTGTGGAATGAATTTCAATTCGTTTGAACGAAATATCGCTGCCACGAACCGGCACTGTCGTGCTAGGCACTCGTCCAGCACCACTATCGAGCATCCTACCACCGAGAGAAAACGCGCCAATAGTTTTGAGGTGGAGATTGGTTGGAGTTTGGTTGGAGTTAAGAGAGTCTCCATTTCCAGCTTGCGGCCCTGGCCTTTGGGTGAGAGTGGAATTCAATCAACCTGGGCTCTTGGCACTGGTTGAGCCGGCAGATGGTCTCCTTGAGCGATGCCTCGAACTTCTTGCTCTTGCCTTTGCCTAACGGATCGAACACCTTGTTGCGCCAGTTGTTAGCCTGGAGTTTCTTCAGAATGGCAACTTCATTACACGCCTGGGCGCCGAAGCAGTGAAGACGCAAGCCGCGGGCCCAAAGCTCATCGAGTTCCTCGTTGAAATAGGGCTTGTCCGCGCCGTACGGACAGTCTCCGCCGTCCAGAGTCTCGCAGCTTAGATCCTCCCCGCCCCGGCCTAGTTCCACGATCTGCCGAAATACGTCCGTGGCACTACGCACCAGAGAAAATGTCACGCATTGTTCGGCCATTTCCCTCAGAAGCCGAATAACGCGGTTCGGGCATGGCCCAGCATGGGGTCCGTCGCAAAAAGCAAGTGGTTGATCCGTCATAACAATCGCCTAACCTCTTATGCAGTTCATGATCAAGAGATGCGATTCTCTCAATAGCTTAGTTTCGTTTTGGGGTCAGAAAGCGGCGCGGCGCTGGCGAAAATCTCTGTTGGTGTCGGTTCTTTGCGTCTCCTCAAAGTGGGTGCCGTTTAACGTCTGGTGCATCAAGGGTCGCTTGCATCTGTTCTCGCGTGAGGTGGCCGACGTAAACTCGCTCGAAACGCTTGGCGGGAATTGCCAATATCCGAAGGGAGCGATCCACTATTGCCGTTATCCCCGCGACGTCCCTGACGCTGACTTGCCGCCGGGAACCAGCCATGCCCCGTGACCTTTGTCATTTCACGACCTCGGACGGGAAGTCGCCCGTTCCCGGCCGCGTTCGGAATCCGAACACGGGCGACGTGGAGACGAAGGACGGTACAGTCGGTCGCCACGGCTGCTAGCAGTGCTGTTTTCACTCGGACTCGGTTCGGTGAGGAGTGGGGGTTCGGTGTCGCCGCGAACCGCCTAGCGCGGGCGTCGACGAGCGAGGGAACGGATCTGGGCGGAGCAAGTGCCTCGATGCGACGGCCACGCTAGCACCTTGAAAGGCTTTCTCTCCTCCCTCACATCGGTTACCAAAGGTCGTTAGACAAGGACAGCACCCTATCTGTCGATTTTGCAGTCGGGCAACGCCCGCTGGAGCTTCTTCAGCCCAGCTTCAGTGACCTCGGTTTTGCGCAGGTCTAGTTTTCGGAGTTTAGTCAACTCTTTGAGATTCTCCAGCCCAGCGTCGGTGATACGGGTTTCGCCCAGGCCAAGCTCTGTAAGTTTAGTCATGCCTTTGAGGTGAACTAGCCCGTCGTCGGTGACCTTGGTTCTCCACAGGCTCAGATCTCGAAGCTGAGTCAAACCTTTGAGATTCTTCAGGCCAGCGTCCGTCACCCTCGTTTTCCCCAGCAGCAGCGTTTGGAGATGGGGCATCGTTTTCAGGTTCCGCAACGCGGTGTCACCGACCTCCGTCTCGAAGAGGCTTAACACTTGGATCTTGCTCAACCCCTTGAGATGCTCCAGCCCATTGCCTGTCAGCTTGGTACCCGACAGGCTCAACTCTTGGAGTTGGGTCAGGGCTTTGAGGTGACCGAGTCCGGCGTCGGTCACACAGGTGCCCCCCAAGTCCAGCGATTGGAGTTTGGTCAAGTTTTTGAGATGCTCAAACCCATCGTCGGTAACATGGGTTTTCCGCAGGTCCAGCGAATGGAGTTGCGTCAACCCTTTGAGATGCTCCAGCCCAGTGCCCTTTACCCAGGTTCCCGCAAGGCTTAGCTCTTGGAGTTGGGGCAAAGTTCTGAGGTAAACCAGCCCGGCGTCTGTCACCCGGGTGTTACCCAGGGCCAGGTCTTGAAGTCGGATCAGCCCTTTGAGGTAAGCCAGCCCAGCGTCCGTCACCTCCGTTTCCGCCAGATTCAGCGATTTGAGTTGGGTCAACGCCGCGAGGTGAACCAGCCCAGCGTCGGTCACGTCGGTGCCATCAAGATTCACACCAATAACTGGTTTGCCTTGACTATTTTCATCGACGTCGATCCCGCCCCCCAGGTTCCCAATTTCGGTAATCGCCCTCCTTTGGTCAAAATTCGGTTCCCCTCCCGAACAGAGGATAGGCCCAAGCGACAAGACAAGCGTCAGCACCTGAAATGTGATCCGGTTCATGGGGTTGCCTCTGTGATGGCGATGACGCACATAATCCAACGTTACGGCGACTTGATTTTCGTCACGAGCTTATTGGCCGGGTAGCCATAAATCTTGCCGTTTTCGACGTAGAAAAGCATGCTAAACAAGACCGTCCCTTTGTTCTTTTTACATGTGAGCTGTGCAATGTACTGCTCTCCTGTTCCCTTGGCGATGTCGCTCCCAGTACCATCATACATCGCTGATTGTGGCAGTGGGGTTTTCGGTGAATGTCCCAGAACCCCGGGAGCCGTGCCGTTTGGAAGGCCGGGCCCTCCGTACCAGGGTGCCTCATTCCATGGTCCTTTTTCGGGCCGGCTGCTTTCATTTGGTTGCTCGGTGCTAGCCGGATTGCTTGGCTGGCGGAGTCCGTTATCATAAAGCGATTGCTGCTTCAGGGAATAGGACTCCACTTTTCCGTCTTTCCCAGTTGTTACGCTCCCAAACTCAACAACATGCTGGATCCATCCAACATCGTCACTCCCAAACTTTGAATTGGGATTTGGGATGTATTGCAGAAACCAACCGATCTTAGTGTGAGCAGTCTTGCTGTAATCTCCTTCCGGTGGCGCGGCGCTAATCTTGACCACGCCGACGTCTTCTCCAGCGACCGCAATTTTGTACGACCAACTCTTCGGCGCCAACGGGACCGCAGTACCAGTTGGGTAAGTGGCAAGTCCCTCCGCGTCCGTCCTGTCCGTCGGTCCGTTGTCGCAGTAGCGGTACGGGTTCGAGTCCGGACCGAGTCCCGAGGGATCCTCGCTCAGCCACCTGCCGACCGTCGGGTCGTACCAGCGGCTCTGATTGATCCCGGAATTGTCCATTGGGCTGGCATGCCTGGGCGAACCCGCACAATGTCGATCGCCATGTCGGCGGTTGGCCAGCTTCAACGGGCTTTTTTCAATAGTCGGCATGTTGCTCTCCTTTTTCAAACTGAGACTCAAGATCCTTGGTTCATTCGCAATAGCCTTGCCTCATCCTATATCACCTTCGTCGGGACGTGAAATCAACTGGGTCGGGCGAGGACAAGGTTCAGCCATCTTCTCAATCCACCGTCAAATCCATCGGCTTCGGGCACATTCTTTCATCCATCCTGCCGATCGTCAAGATTCCACGCACCAACGCGGGGCCTCGGCAAGCCGCTACCAAGAACGACAATGCAGTCCGCCTTGGCGTACTCCACAGTTTGCAGACAGAACTTGCATAAGGGTCTGCTGCCGCGTCGAGTTCCGGTCCCGGGCATCAAGGTAGCATCGCGCCACCCTGATCTGGCGAGATGTTGATCCCAAGAGATTCGGACACGATTTGAAAGAGAATTCGATCAGCACGAGTCTTAATTTATTGGAATGCCACAATAGGACTTCGGCAACCACGCTTCGGGCGTGTCCGCCCAGGCAGAAAAGAAACGAGCGATTAGGTTCTTGAATCATAGTCGCATTGTGTTACCTTGATCTTGGCGACGGATTTCCAGGAAAAGGGGTTGGACGGTCGCCGGATCGTGAGTAAGTGTCGGGGGAGAAGGCGCGGTGGGCGTCGTCAATATCCCTCCCCGCCGAACAGATCGCTGCACACAGCGTCAATGGTCTGCGCCGAGAACTTCCCCATCAGCCACTCGACCTCCTGTTGCGTCGGAGTGAGCTGTCTCGGCGAGGAAGGATGCTGCTTTTGCCTGAACACCGCCAAGTGGGCCTCGATGCCCGGTAAGCCTTTGATGACCGCCTTGACATCCTCGCACCCTTCCACGGTCTCGTGGAACCAAGCGAGGTATGATGGCGACTGCTCATACACCCAGGACAGCGTCTGCCCCTTGAACTTGCCGAAGGGGAGGGTCACCATGCGCCTGCGGCATTCGGGATCGGCGCACGCCGGATCCTTCAGGCAGAGCGCCGACTCCCTAGCCGTCAGCACATGGACGAACTTCTCTCCGCAACACTCGCGCACCAGCGTCACCGTGACCGGCTTGGGCTTGAACTTCTTCAAGCCAAACTGCGCCTTGATGTCCTTGAGCGAGGTCTCCGTCATCCAGTAGTCCCGGTCCGGTCCTTCGGGCTCGTGTTCCAGCGCCTTGGTGATCGCCGCCCACACCTCCTCCTCCATCCAAACCTGCGTCGTGTTCATGGGTCTCCTCTCTCGTGCTAGTCGCCTGTCCCGATCGTTCCATGTGCCTGGTCGACCTCTTCCTCTCCGCCGAACAGTTCCTCGCACACCGCATCGACGGTCTGCGGCGAAAACCGTCCATTCCGCCACTCAAGACCTTCCATGTGCTGGCGATACTCGGCGATGAGCGTCTCCATTCCCTCCATCCCCTTGATTGCCTCCTTGACGTCCTCGCAGCCCCATACGGTCTCGTGGAACCACGCCAGGTAGGACGGCGACCTCTCGAAGACCCACGGCAGGGTCTGTCCCTTGAACTTGCCGAAGGGGATGACCATAACCTTCAGGCGACATTCCGGGGAAAAGCACTTCCAGTCAGTCAGGTTCTTCGCGTCCTTCTTGTACTTCAGCATGTGGCTGAACTCCTTCCCGCAGCACTTCCGCACCAGGGTGATCCGCAACGGACTCGGCTTGAACTTCGTCAGGCGGTACTTCTTCCTGATCTCCTGCAACGTGCAGTCCGCCGCCGTCCAGTACTCCCTGTTCGGCCCGTCAGGCTCGTTCTCCAACGCCTTGGCGATCGCCGACTGTATCTCTTCCCGAGTCCAGTTCTGTATCTTGTCCTTTCTGCTCATGCTTGTATGCCTCCTCTTCGTTGTTTCATGTGCCCTTCCCGGTCGTCCTCGGAACCGACGGAGAGACCTTTCTCGGTCGCAACCCGACTTGTTCGGGTCGTTTCCGGCGAGCTTCCTCGATCGCCGCCTTAATCTTCTCGGTCCACTGCCATTTGATGTCATGTTTCTTCATGGTCGTGCGTCTCCTCTCCGTCCCTTCATCGTGCTTGCCGCCGGTTTCCTGCTTCATGCGCATATTTTCCCATCGAAAAGCC